>Ga0126381_100000015_pt1 | contig 236768 bp, 199 predicted proteins | sample PanSoiMetPlot_28_FD_96465 | JGI IMG/M metagenome (GOLD analysis project Ga0126381, IMG submission 96465) | Tropical forest soil microbial communities from Panama - MetaG Plot_28 | ecosystem: Environmental > Terrestrial > Soil > Tropical forest > Bulk soil | place: Panama | collected 2016-02-17
CAGGGCTGCTGCAGCACTCACATTGTGGCTAGCGCGCTTCGCTGATGCCGGTCCAGATACTTTCGTCTTCCCTTTCCATCGGGTGGCGATCGCCGGCAACGATCGGAGGTCTCACGTTTACGACCTGAGACTAGACCGCCCGATGAGCCCCTCAAGCTATCAGTCAGCATTCGAGTCCGCTCGACGCAAGGCGGGCGTGGAATTCCGGTTCTATGATGCGCGTCATACCTTCGTGACCAGGCTGGCCGAGAACCCAGCTGTTTCGGAGGAAACTATCCGCCAGCTTGCTGGGCATGTCAGCCCGAGGATGCTTGGGCGTTACTCGCATATCAGGGCAGAGGCGCGTCGGACAGCCATCGCAAGCCTCGAACCATCCGTAGACGATGCAAAAACAGCTGAAGTTGTCGGGGATGGGGCACAAAATTGGGCACAATCGTCAAGACCGGTCTTTAACTAGAGAGCACTTGAGGTGCTAAAACTCCCTGATTTATGGACCTTTTATGTTTGGCTCCCCGGGCCGGATTCGAACCAGCGACTTGACGGTTAACAGCCGTCCGCTCTACCGACTGAGCTACCGGGGAGCATTCCAAATCCCGCGCCCCTGGCAGGGCGGAGTTCGGGGCGCGTATGCTGCCGGAACTATTCTTGGTACCGGCTCGCTTTGAGTAAAGCAAGTGGTTGCGGGCCTGAAGGCGGCCGGCGATGGTTTTGGAATCTCTACTTGCTGGCTATACAGGTGGGCCGCCGGAGTTTTCTCCGGCGGCCCGCGTCATCACGGCCGGGGCAGCGGTGGGGACGCCAGACGTTTTACAAAATCGCCAGCAGCGCCGTGCCGTTGGGAGTGCCCAGCCCCGTGCAGGCATCCCAGTTGATATCGGCCGAATAAGCGCCGTTGCTGCCGTGCTGAACGTCGTTGAAGACCTCGGGATGGCGGTAGATGACTGGATTGATGTAGCCGACGGTGTGGCCCTTGAGCTGGTTGATGCATGCGATCAGGCCGGCCCACAGTGGCGCGACGGCGCTGGTTCCACCGATTACCGTGTCGCTGCCGTCAACCCGTACGTCGTATCCGGTAACCGGGTCGGCGTCACCGGCCACATCGGGCACGCCGCGATTGCGCAGCGTCACGCGCTCACCGGAACTCAGCGTTGCCTTAAGACCGTTCTGCCAGTCGGGCACATTGAAGACCGCGCTGACGCCGCCGCCCGTGGCGCCTTCGTTGGGCAGCTCGTTCCACACCACCTCCTCAGTGATGGCGTTGGCCGATGCCGCCAGCCGGGTGCCGCCGCAGGCCAGCGCGTAGGCGCTGGAGGCCGGGAAATCGACGTGCGAGGCGCCATCTTCAACGCCGTCGGTTGAACCGTTGTCTCCCGCGGCCACGGTGATGGTCACGCCCAGGGCAGCAGCCGCCTGAAAGGCCTCGTCCAACGCGGTCATCGCCTGCTGTGTCCACTTGGGCTCCGGACCGCCCCAGGAAATCGAAATGACGGAGGGGCGGTTGGCTTGATCGTGAATTGCGGTGGTGACCGCATCGATAAAGCCGCGGTCCGTGTTGGGCGCGAAATAGACCACGATTTTCGCCTTGGGCGCCACCGCGCCCGCGACCTCGATGTCGAGCATCACCTCGCCGTCGGGACCGCGGCCGTCGCCGGTGGGACGGTTGTGGGCATGGTCGACCGATGCCGCAATCACTTCGGGCTGCTGAACGCCCAGTTCATGGAAGTACTCAGAAAGATCGTCGGGCCGGAAACCGCCGCCGAATTCGATGATCCCAATACACTGACCGCTGCCGTCCCCGCCGGCCGGAAAATTGTAGATTTTGGCGAGGTCAAGCGGCGTGAACGAGGCTGAACTGCCGGCGCTCGCGTGCCATTGCACGTTGCCGCGGTCTCCGCGATGACGCAGATGGGGCTTGACCTGCGGACGATCGTCGAGGCCGAAGACGCCGGCCACAATGTCTTTCAGTTCGGCCGGTATTTGAACCGGTCCGGTACGTCCTCGGTAGGTGCCGCCCGGATACTCGTAGCGATGCAGGTCGACGCCAAACGCCTCGCTGAAGTCCTTGACCGTACCCGACAACACCATGGTGCGGCGCGCGGCGCTCCTTTCCACCACGCTCAGTCTGTGCTGGCTGGCGAATTTCTCCACCTCGTCGAAATCCTCCGGGGCGGCGTCATGAAGGGCGAGGAAGCCGGTGCGCGCACGGCGTTCCTCCTCGGGCGACATGCGCGCCTGCGCGCGCCGCTCGATCATGTCTTTGATCTGTTTCTTGACCTCGTCTTTGGAGTTGGGGTGAACCAAAACGGTTACTTCCATGCGCTCGCCGGGATCGGCGGCGCCCACGGCGCGCGAACCCTCCAACGGTTTGCGAGCACTCCCCGGCACCGAATGTCTGACCGCTGCCATTGAACGTTTCCCCTCCGTTTTTTTAGTGCGGCCTATGGAACGCCGCTTTACGGAAGGGAAGGCGTAACAATCTTTGTCACAAAATTGTGAGATTGCGCCGAACAGCTCAGCGGGCGGCGGCTGGTCTTCGCTTTCGAGCTAGACAGGACCAGGCGAAGAGTGACCGAAAACACCCAGGCATCCCGTCGCGCCTGCTCCGCCATCGCCGCCCCTCGGCGGCCTCACGGACACTTTTCCAGTTGCTCCAAAAAGGCAGGATAGGTGAACTGATCGGCGCGGGCGCCGACGAAGTTGTCAAAATGGCCGAAGTCGGGAATTACCTTCCGCGTATAAAGTGCAGGGTCGTTGTTCTCGCACAGCCACTTGAGGGTTTTCCAGGTGGATTCGGGCAGGAAAACCCGGTTGCGTGCGCCGGAGACCAGCGTGATGGGCCGGCGAAAATGCGACGCGTCGGCGATGTAACTGGGCGGCGCCGGCGTTCCATACCGCGCCTGGTTGCCCTCGGCTCCGTAGTCGAACTTCGCCAGATGTCCCAGGTTAGTCACCTGCTGGAGATGCACGAGCGTGGTGATATCGCAGGGACCGTATTGCTCGGGAATGTTTTCGTGAGTGTCCAGGTTGACGGTGCTGTGCGGATACATGTGGCCGTACATGAAGGTCATTCGATGACACGCGGTGCTGCGGCATTCGTGATGCAGCGAATTCGCGTAGAGCTTGAGTGCCGCGTTTATCAACTTGTAATCCGGATCCGGCAGGGGCGAGACGTGCGTCATGCGAAGCGTCCGGAGCAGCGACGCCAGCCTCAGACCCGCCTTAATCCGCATAATCGTTCCGACCACCGGATGCAGCGCCACCTGCGAGCACGCCACGCATCTGACCTGCGGCAGCAGCCCCTGCGCCATCGACATAAAAAACGCCATCGAACCGACGCAATGCACCACCGCCTGCAGGCTTTTGCTCCCGGTCCGAGACAGGATCGTTTCGACGGCGGCGGGAAAATCGTTCTCCGCGGCTTCGTCCAGGGTGAATTGCCGCAGTGGCAAGTGAATACTGGAGCGCCAATCCAACAACCACACGTCGTAGCCGCGGCCGGTCAGGAAGTGGGCGAAGTTTTCGTTCACGGTTGCGATATGGAACATCCCGCTCCACACGCTCACGCCGTGAACCACCATTACCGGCCCCTTCTCCCCGCCCTTGTAGCGGGTCAGCATCAGGTCCACCCGGTCAGGAGTGGTAAAGCGTATGACTTCAGGCTGCGGCAGCATCGTGGGTGTTTAAAGTTGCTTCACAGAGCGCCGGGCATCCGCGGCCTGACGAAAACGTCATACAGGGTGCCCAAAAACAACCGGAAGAAAGCAAGCTGGCGGCCGGCTTTGACCCATGCACTACCGGTGCCGGCGACGGTAAAGGTGGTGAGTTGTTTGAGAAAATCAGGCAGGGATATCCGGAGGATTCCGCACGCCACCACCTGCCCGTCCGCGGCGCGCACAGTGGTGTACAGCGTGGTGGTCGCGGCCCAGACGTCGAAACCACCATGATCGCGAATATCCTTGAAGCCATCCAGAACGTAGTTCTTTCCGTCGGCGCCGCGAAACGGAAGATAGTAAAGCATCCGGCGGCGGTAACAATCGCCCTCGCGCTCCGCCACAAACAGGTTGAACACTCCGTTCCTGACGGCAGCGCCTTCGGGGCCGGTAATACCAGCCACCCTGACGGTGCCGCGCACGTCAGCCGTATGGCGCTTATCGATCATGAACGAGTCCAGCGGAGCGGTTGTGATGGTCAGCGACATCGCCGCGCTGGTGGCCGCCTCGCGCCCTGCGCGTTCCGCGGCATTGTAGTCCGGCGGCTCGCTGCCAATGGACAGGAAACCGGTCAAAGTCTCGGTAAAACTCAGGACTTCGGGTGGTTTGCTGGGCAGGTCGGTCCCCCCTCTTGGCACTACAATGTCGCCCAACGGCTCGTGCACCGGATGCTGCAGCGCGGCTTCCATTTGCGGTGCGCGCCAGGACGGTTCAGTGCGGATTTTTCTGATCGCGGCTTCGATATTCCGTTCCGCGACGGCGGCGATGGTGTGTGAGGGGTTGGCCCCGGTCGCGCCCGGCAGTATGGAGCCGTCGAGCACATAGAGACCCGGATATTCGTACACCTCGCCATATGGATCGACTACGCCGTCGCCTTCCACCTCGCCCATCGGGCAGCCGCCCAGGTTGTGCACGGAAACCGGGACGCGCAGGGTTTCCCACAGCGGATTGAGGGTTAGATGCCCGCGCAGGCTCTTCGCGAAATCAGCGCTCAGTTCGGATTGAATATCGTAAAGCGGATGGTTCGAAGCGACGTTCCAATCGACATAAATGCCGTGCGCGGCCGGATCCAGCCGGATAACTCCGTCGGCGCGATCGCGGCCCATCAGCAGGAAAACCGCCGTGCCATCCGGCTCGCGGAAATTCCCGCCGTGGACTCCCCCGTTCGCCACCTTGCCCTCGGCCAGCGCCTTACGTGCGCCCTCCAGCAGCCGGGCCCGCCCGGATTCTTCGAGGAGGAATGATTTGGGATGAAGCAGATGCACAAGCGCCGCCAATTCCCGCGGGTAGCCGCCATCCTGGAGCATAAACCAGGCGGGCTCATCGTTATAATGGCGGTCGTACAGAATCGCGCTGGTGATCGTGGGTCCGTTGGACGGCTCGAAGGCCGGCGCGGTGTCGAACGCCAGGGCCAGAAAGTCGCCGTTGCCGGAATAGCGATGACCCAGCTTTGAGCCAAGCATCGGCAGCGATTTGTGTTCGTCGCGGCAGCGCAGCAACAATTCGGTGGAGTTGATACTACCGGCGCAAACGAACACATAGCGAGCTTCGCTCGCAGCCTCGATATCGTGCTCGAGATCCCGCACAGTTACCTTGTAGCCGTCCGGCGAGGGCTCGATTTTGATTACTTCGCAATCGGTGTTGATATCGGCCCCGTGGTCTTCTGCAAGTTTCAGGTAGTTCAGATCGAGCGTATTTTTTGCGCCGAACTGGCAGCCGATTATGCATTCGCCGCAGAAATTGCAGCCATCCTGATGGGCTCCGAAGCGATTCTCGCCCGGCGAGCCGAAATTGATCGCGAGGTTGGGATGGAAAAACTGCTGGGCGCGCCCGCGCTCTGAGGCGGCGTTTTTAAGCAAGGTGGTCTTGGGCGGCGGCGCGGGTGCAGCCGTAATCGGCTTGACGTCGAGCATGTACGCCACCAGATCGTAATAGTCGGCGAGCGCCTCAAGGCTGTAGCCCGCCGGCCATCCGCTCGTAAACGCTTCTTGCGGCGGGCGCATCTGCACGTTGGCATACACCAGCGAACCTCCGCCGTAGCCCGCGGCAGCAACGGCGGTCATCTCGCTCAGAATTCTGATGTCGAATAGTCCGCGTCCGACCTGCCACACCCATCCACCCACGGCGTCCTTCAGGCCGCGCGGAAACGATTCGCGATGATAGCGGCGGCCCCGTTCGAAAATGCCGACCTGCAAACCCGCCTGCGCCAGCCGGCAGGCGCTGACGGCGCCGCCGAAGCCGGTGCCGATCACTATCGCTTCGTAGCTGGGTTTCATCTGAATCTAAGGAAAGACCGCACCCTAACCCTGCCGCTGGTCAGGGAGAGCGATGCGGCGAGGGCCATTTCAGGAGCCTGAGTCATTCATCCCCTCACTTGCTCCAGCAGCGACTGGGTTAGAGCTGCGTGCTTGGGCATCCCCATACGCTGATACCCCTGCAAGGCTTCTTTCAACGCCTCGCGCGCCTTTGCCAAGTCACCCGGGGCTGCACGCTCGATCAGCATCTGGCCATAGAAGCGGCGCGCCTCGGATTGCTCCAGCGGATGCGGCATCGAATCGGCGCCCTCAATCGCGGTGTTGAAATGTTTTTCGGCGCGAGGCCATTGCCGGCCCGCCGCGGCGGCGATTCCCGCCACTGTGTGGGGAAAGCGCGAAATCACCGTCATGCACAGCACACCCGTGTTGGCCGCCTGCAGGGCCAGCGGATACAGTTCCGCCGCGCGCTCGCGCTCACCCAGGACATACAGTCCCTCAACCAGCATCATCAGCATCGCCCACGATCCCATCGGGCCACGCGAGCCAAGGTTCGGCAGTCTAGATTTCTTTTCCTCCATCAGATCGATCGTTCCCGCCCGGTCGCCCATATAGGCGCGCTGGCGGATCAGGACACCGGCGCCGAATCCTTCGAAAGCGTTGGGAAACTCGGCGGCACAGGCCTGTTCGCAAAGCGTGCGCGCCCGCTCCCATTCGCCGCGCAGGAAGTCCACAAAACCCAGTTGCGCATATGAAGTCGCGATCCAGGGCAGCTTGGCCGCCTGGGTAATCTCCAAATCCTGCGCAAAGGCCTTTGCCAGCCCGCTCAAATCGGAATTCGCGCAGAACTCGCACCACGCGTTGATGCGCACGCAGAGCATCCGCGCCGCGCTATGGCCGAGGCGCGCCGCCAGCGGTTCCAGCTCGCGCCCCACCGCGCAGGCATCGGCGATCCGCCCCGCCTCGAACATCGCGGTCTGCAGGAAGCCGAGCATCTGGGCCAGCGACCATAGAGCGCCGCCGGAGCGCAGCAAGTCCGCGCTGCGCTGACCCTCCGTGATCGCGCCTTCGAGCCCCAGAAAGACGAAGTGGTGGAAAGCCTGGTAGGAAACGACGGCCCCCAGCGCTTTCTGATCGTTCAGTTGGCCCGCCAGATGGACGGCTTCAGCCAGGGCGTCATGAGCCGGTTGAAAGACGCCGGCGGCGCTGTTGATCATACCCACCGCGCCCAGCAGGCGCGCGCGGTCGGCGCTAATGGTACCCTGCAGCCGCGCAAGCGCATTGTACGCAACCTGCGCCGCGTCGATATAACGTCCGGCCCAGCTAAGCGCCTCAACAATCGCGAATGACAGGCCGCCGACCGCGTCGAGATCGCCGGTGGTGGCGTAAAACGCCAGCGCATCGCGCCAATGCGCCAGCGCCTCTTCCCATAGATCCAGGCTGCGCTTGGTCATCCCGAGGTCGGAGAGCAAATCGGCACGCAGCGCCGAGTCGCCCGCTGGCATCCGCGCCAGCGCGGTTTCGAAGAAATGCAGCGCATCGCGATACGCCGACGCCGCCGTGGCCCGCCGCCCCGCGCGGCTCAGGTATTCGACCACCTCGGCCTCGGGCGCACCCGGGCCCGCCGCCAGCAGATGGTCGGCAATTTGGGCGGCGTGCTCGTCAAGGCTTTCGGAGTATTTCACCTGTATCGAACCGGCCGCGCGCAGATGCAGCCGCTGCAGCCGCGGCGGCAGCACCCGCTGCAGGATACTCTGGCGAACTATCTCATGAGGGAAGGCGAGCGGGGCTTCGCGGCCCGGTCGCGAAACGATCAGACCGGCCTTCAGCGCCTCTTCAACCGCGTCGAGTACGGCGCCGCTGCTGGACTCCGCGACGGATTCGAGCACCTCGAAATCGAAGCGAGGCCCGATCGCGGCGGCGCTCGCCAGAATTTCACGCGTAGCCTCGGACAGGCGGTCGAGCCTTCGGCCCACGACCAATCCGACGCTTTGGGGCACCGCGAAATCGCCGGGCTTCAGGTCGGTGCGGAAACGGCCGGATTCATCGAGCAGCCGGTATTCTTCAATCAGATGCTTGAGCAGTTCCTCGACGAAGAACGGATTGCCGCCGGTTTCGTAATGTATGGTTTCAACCAATTCGGCGCTCGGTTCGTTGCCGCACAGCGCGGTAATCATCTCCGACACTGCGGGCTGCGGCAGGCCTTCGAGACGGAGCGGATGCACACCCTGGCGAATCAAGTCCTCCAGCGCCTTGACCATCGAAAAGCTCAGTTCCGCCGGCGTGTCGCGAAAAGTGCACACTAGCACCGCCGCAACGTTGTCTATACGCCGGGCCAGATGAATCAGCAGGGCCAGCGTCGCCTCGTCCGCCCAATGCAGGTCGTCCAGGATCAGGAACACGGGGCGGGCATGCGCCGAGCGCGCCAGGAATTGGTGCAGGCTGTCGAACAGGTAGCGCTGCGCCTGTTGGGGAGGCAATTCAAGGGACGCAGGGATGTCGGGAAAAAGGCGGCGCAGACGCGGCACTAACTGGGCAATTTCGGGAGCGTTGTCACCCAGGGCGGCGCGAAAAGATTCGTTGCTGCGCGCCTGCGCGAATGCCGACTCGATTATTTCGACGAAGGGGATGTAGGGATGGGGTTCGCGCGTTTCGTAGCAGCGTCCCACCAGCACCCCGGCGTTGGCGCCTGCGGCCTGGCGTGCGCATTCGATCGCCAGCCGGGTCTTGCCAACTCCAGCGCCGCCGCCAATCAGCACCACCGAACCATGGCCCGCCAGCGCCGCTTGAAGAGCGGCGCTGATTTGCTTGCGCTCCGCCTCGCGTCCGACGAACCCGGTTCGCCGGCCCGGCGCGAATGCCGCCCCGGCCGTGGCGTCGGCCGGCGCAGGCGCAGATTGACCGGCATCCAGCCCTTGCTGCGTCGTGCTGGCCGTGCCTTGGCCTTCGCCGCCGAAATCCCACTGCACCGGTGTTGCCGCGCTGCTTTGGTAAACGCAAAAGGCCCCGGTTCTGATGGTCCGCTCCAGCATCGCGGCCAGGCTCTTGTCGCTTTGATTGATCTTATCGATCGCGTACTTGATCGCCTTGGTTACGGCGACCCGGGCTCGCTCCGGCGCCGACGCGGCACGGCGCTGGCGCCCGCCCTTGCCTACCGCACGCGACAACTCGCGGCCCAGCGCGTCGATCTCGTCTTCTACCGCGGCCGCCCGGTCGGCGTCACCACGTTCATGGGCGTCATCGAGCATCTCGCGCAGTTCGGACAGGCGCTGCCGGTATGCGGTCCTGGTTTTGTCATCAAGCATTTCACCGGCGTCGCCGAACGCGGCGTGAGTGCTGGTGCGCAATTCGTCGTCGGTCAAGACCGCGCCGGACGATTCGGGCGTAGATGCTGAGTCGGAATCCCCGATCCGGGCGAGATCGAGAACATGGAACTCGACACCCGGATTGCGCAGCAGATGGGCGATATAGCCGATTCCCTTGGAATCTCTAATATGGAATAGCGCGCCCGCGTATCCGACGGTCCAGAATTCACCCGCTTTGCGAAACGAGCAGGACGCGGCGGCACCCTTCACGGCGGCCGTTTTTTGTGGACCGCGCGAGCCTAAGTCCGTGGTATCGATTCCCTTTTCCACTGAGCGAGCCACAGCCTGCAACAATATGTAGCAGCGAGGCGGGAGCATAAACCAAGCACGCCTGAGATGCTATCTTTTACCTTCTGCACGCCGACCGCCCGGCTTGCTCTGATATTTCTGTACGATACCGCAGTCCCGATGGATTGGAGCGTTTTTGCTGACTTAACGTCTGCAGGCTGCATTGCAGGGCGCGAATCGGGAAGCGTTAAGGTCTCGCAGCCGAATTTTGGAGAATCTATCCTATTTATCTTTACAACACTCTAGAATTAGTGAATTCTATTTAAATCGGGAACAAATGCGAGTTTTGTATAAAAGATAGCTATTATTAGCCTAATACTGATTCAGGGGGCGAGAATAGTGAAAAAATCTCCTGTTGTAACGATCGCGGTTATGCTGCTCATAGGGATGAGTGCGCCTAGCTGGGGCGGTCCACCCAATCCCACTGCGAGCGACGGTGGGCAGAACACTGCGGGCGGAAGCAACGCGCTGCTCAACAATAGCGGGTCGGTCAACACTGCCTTCGGCTACAACACGCTGCAGTTTACTTCCGGTCACGGCAATACTGCCATCGGGACGTACGCGCTGAACTTCAATGCCGACGGTACCTACAACACGGCCTGCGGATTTTCCGCACTCGAAGCCAACAGCAGCGGTCAATCCAATACTGCGGTCGGAGCCAGCGCCCTGGACGCGAACACCAGCGGCACGGCGAACACCGCCAATGGACTTCAGGCGTTGGCCAGCAACACCACCGGTGACAACAATACCGCCGACGGCTTCCAGGCGCTGTTCTTTAACCTCTCGGGCGGCGGCAACACCGCCGATGGTTTCCAGGCATTGTACAACAGCGTCGGTAATGCCAACACCGCCAGCGGGCTGCAGGCCTTGTACAGCAACACCAATGGCAACTACAACAGCGCCACCGGAGCATACGCGCTGTACAGCAATACGACCGGCGCCTTCAATACCGCGGGCGGCGGGCAGGCGATGTTCTCTAACGTCAGCGGCGGCAACAATACTGCCAACGGGTTCCAGTCGATGTTGAGTAATACGAGCGGAACCTTCAATACCGCGATCGGGGCGGTTGCGATGTACAGCAATACCAGCGGCAACAGCGACACCGCCACAGGCTTCCAGGCGCTGTTCAGCAATACGATCGGGGGCAATAACACCGCCACTGGGTCGCAGGCGCTGTACGGCAACACGACGGGCAGCAATGACACCGCGAGTGGCTACAGGGCCTTGGTGCACAATACCGGCGGCGGCAACAACACGGCCACGGGAGTCAACTGCCTCTACCAGAACACCACCGGCAATTGGAACACCGGAGCCGGGTTCAACGCGCTTTTGGGCAACACCACGGGAAGCAAGAACACCGGCGCCGGCGTCCAGGCCTTGGCGAACGCCACCACCGGCAACAACAATGTCGCGTTGGGTTACAACGCGGGATCCGTGCTGACCACCGGAAGCAACAACGTGGAGATCGGCAACACTGGAGCCGCCAGCGACAACAACTCCATCCGGATCGGAATGCAAGGGACCCAGACCGCAACTTACATCGCTGGTATCAGCGGGATGCCTGTTAGTGGCGGTACCGACGTCGTGGTGGCCTCGAACGGCCGCTTGGGCATAACGGTGTCCTCGGCGCGCTACAAGCACGACATCCGCGACATGGCAGGCGCGAGCAGCGGTCTCCTGAAGCTGCGCCCGGTGACCTTCCGCTACAACAGCGACCCCACCAACGCGCTGCAGTACGGACTGGTGGCGGAAGAGGTGGCGAAGCTCTACCCCGAGCTGGTCAGCTATGGACCTGACGGAAAGGTCCAGACGGTACGCTATTCAGTGCTCAGCGCGATGCTGCTCAATGAGCTGCAGAAGCAGGGAGCCGCACTGAGCAGACTCACCCGTTTCAACGAAAAACAATCGCAAATGATCGAGCGCCAGGCCGGCCAGCTTCGTGCCGAGAGCCGCCAGGTTGAAAAGCTGACCGCGCGAGTCGCTGAAATTCAAGCCGCGACCCAACGGGAGCTTGCGGCGCTGCGCACCGCTTTCGAACAGCGGCTTTCGGCGCTGGAACAGCTCACGGCGGCGCATGAGGGCAACAACAAACTCGCCGCATTCAATCCCTGAACTGGCACGCGGCACGAAGGTCGAGGCTCGCTATCTTGTTGCTCAATGGCCAGCCGGGCGTCGATCGGCCAAGATTGCGGCATGAACGCGCAACCTCAGGTGATTGATAGTGCCGCCCTCTTCCTTCCCCTTCTGGTCGGTGCGGCAACCACGGTGCTGACCATTTTCATCCACGGAGCCTCGGGCCGGGCGATGGTCTTGCTGATATTTCGCGCCTTGCGCCGCGGTGTGGCTGGAGTCTCCTTTCGCACCGACGTGCTGGTAATCGCGTTGGCTGCCCTGATTATGCTGACCGCCCACCTGGTCGAGGTGATGCTGTGGGCGGCGGTCCTGATGCTGTGCGGTGAATTCCGCAACTTCGGGTTAGCCTGCTATCACTCGGCGACCAACTACTCCACGCTAGGCTATGGCGACATCGTGATGTCGGCCCGGTGGCGGCTGATGGGGCCGCTTGAGGCACTGGATGGGATTCTGCTGGTGGGCATTTCGACTGCCAGCCTGTTCGCGGTGATAGTGCGAGTCACGCGGAGCTCGCACCCGGATGTATGGCAGGAGATCGACCGGTGAGCGCCATGGGTCGCGGCACTCACTCGATCCGCTTGAGCTCGACGATTTCGCTGGGCGTCTCCAGGTGGGCGGATTTGCCGTCGGGAGCCACGCGCGAAACATCGATGTCGTAATTATTGGGGTCGTCTTTGCGCGGCTGGTAGATCTTGACTTCGGTGCCGCCTGATCCTTCCAGCTCGGTTACCTGGTAATGAATTCCCTCTTCCGTCACCGCGTTGGGTCCGCCGCTGACCACGAGCGAATCTTTGCTAAATTCGATGGTGTCATTACCGGTTTGCTTCCTTATATTGGAGGAAAGCGGATCGACGTAGCTCACATAGGTTTCCTTTGTGCGTTGGTCGATCTTCCATTTGCCCAGCACCGGATTGTAAGTGCATCCGGAAAGTCCCATCAGCAGCGCAATCGCGCCCACCGCCATCATCCAGCAGCCGCCGCTCCCGCCGTTGTTAGCTACAACCCTCTTCCTGCAACCTGACTCAGTACCCTTAGCCAAACGTTCTTCCTCCTCCGGCCGTGTCACGGCGGTCATTCCAGGCCCAAGAGTTTGTTCCATAGATCAAAACGCTTGCCAAGAGCCCATCCCTCTCGCATCGCAGCGGCGGAGCCGCCACACTACGGCAGCAACGGGTGGCGATTCGTGGCGGCCGGTCTTGGACTAATTCTAATCGCGGTTTTGCTCGGGCCGATTTTCGTCAAGCCAATCGAGCGCAACCTGGAGCTGTTCTTTCTGATTATCGGCGCCCTGGCGTCGGCGCTGACCGGACAGCTCGGGTGGCCGATGCTCCACGCCGCCGCCACCGACCCGATCGCGCTGACCGCCGCGGTCCTTGTCTTCGGAATAATGGCGCGATTGTTCCGTTCCTTCTTCGATCGGGCGATCCAGCGGCTGCGCGCCGCACTTCCGAGCCGATGGATTTACTTCACACTGATCATCACGCTGGGCCTGCTCTCCGGTTTGATTACGGCGGTGGTTGCGTCGATGCTGCTGGTGGAAGCGGTGGCGATCCTCAAGCTGGATCGCCCCAGCGAAACCGCCGCCGTCGTGCTGGCATGCTTCGCAATCGGTCTGGGATCGGGAATGACTCCAACCGGTGGCCCGCTCGCGTCGATCGCGGCCGCCGCACTCGGCGCGGACTTCTGGTACCTGTTTCGTCTGCTCGGACCGATGGTAATCGCGGGGATGCTCATCGTAGCGACCCTTAGTTTGTTCATCTCGCCGATTCCGGCAGCGTCGCTCTATGCCGCGCGGCCCGAGGAGGGCTGGAGGGAAATCCTGCTCCGGGCGGCGCGCGTTTACGGCTTCGTTGCCGGATTGGTGGGACTTTCCTGGGGGTTCCGGCCCCTCCTCGGCGCGTATATCAGCCACGTGCCCCAAGCGGCCCTGTTTTGGCTGAACTCAATTTCTGCAGTGGTGGACAATGCCGCTTTGACGGCTGCGGAAATGAGCCCTGCGCTCGCGCCGAGCCAGCAGCGCGCTATCCTGATGGGCCTGCTGATCAGCGGCGGGATGCTCATCCCGGGCAACATCCCCAATATCGTGGCAGCCAACCGTCTGGGTATAGGCAGCCGCGAATGGGCCCGGGTTGGGCTGGCGGTCGGCCTGCCGTTAATGGCGTTGTGCTTTGGAGCACTTTACCTGGTGGGCTAGAAACTTCTTACGATTCTTTAAATCAGATCTTCGATCAATTTTCGCCCTCCCCTTGCGCTCGACGTGTGCGGCCTTAAGACTGGTATGAGCCGGCTGGCCGGCAGGAGAGCCGTGGAGGATGCCTGTTGATAACCATGTGCCTAACGAAGCCGAAGTGTGCGATAATAACGCGCCTTTGCGGCGGTTGGAGAGGGGGAACATCGGCGGAGCATGTTTCCGCAGCCGGGGAGAGGGGCAGAAGTCTAAATGAGTGAAACGACTATTGTACCGGGGGCGGCTCTACCCGACGGTGCCGGCGATGCCCCCGTCGACGGAAATGGCGCGAATCGGATCGAGGGCACATCGGCCCCGGCCGAGTTGGGTTCCACTGCGGCGGCCGGCGTTCTATCCTCAGTTCAGTCCGCGATACGGGAGCCGGCCGCCGCTCAGTTCTCCGGCGGCGGTTCCGAAGCTGGTTCGATGGAAGTTCGTTTGCAGACTGAAAGCGCTCTGCCCAGGGCGGTGACCGCGCCGGCAGTAGCCGACCTTAACAGTCCGGAACTGTACCTTAACCGCGAACTTACCTGGCTCGCATTCAACTGGCGTGTGCTGGCCGAGTCCGCCGACCGGCGCAATCCGCTGCTGGAACGCCTTAAATTCCTGTCGATTACCGCTTCGAACCTAGACGAGTTCTTCATGAAGCGGATCGGCGGGCTGAAGCAGCAGGTGGTCGCCGGGATGCAGGAACTGACGCCCGATGGGCGCACGCCGCGCCAGCAGATCGCGGAGTGCTACGCGGAAATCCGGCGAATGGAGCAGCGGCAGCGGGAAATCTTGAGTGAACTGCTCACGGCGTTGGCGGAATACGACATCCGGGTGGTCAAATACGACGAACTAAGCGCGGCCCAAATCGCGGAGGTCCGCCAGCACTACGTCAAGAACATATTTCCGCTGGTCACGCCCTTGGCAATGGATCCCGCCCATCCGTTTCCGTTCGTCTCCAATCTCTCGCACAACGTGCTGGTCAGCCTGCGCGACCCTCAGACGGCCGAACAGTTCATCGCACGCATCAAGGTGCCGCTGGGCGCCGGTATCCCGCGCTTCATCCATGCGGGGGCGACCAAGTTCGTCGCGCTTGAGGATATCATCGCGCACAACCTGGACCTGCTGTTCCCCAACCTGACGGTCGAGGCGTGCGAGTTCTTCCGCGTCACCCGCAACGCCAACACGGAGCGCGACGAGGAGGAAGCCGACGACCTGCTGGCAATGATCGAGTCCGAACTGCGCGACCGCCGCTTCGCCCCCATCGTTCGCATGGAAGTCAACAAGGGGATGGACCCCACGCATCGCGGAATGCTGGCCTTCGAACTGGGCCTGGATGAGCGCGAGGACGTCTTCGAAGTGGACGGCATGTTCGCGCTGCGCGACCTGATGGAACTGGTGGCGATCGAGAATCCCGGGCTGCACGACCCCTCGCATCGCCCGGCCGACCATCCCGCTCTGCGCAGCTCCCGCAACATCTTTCACATAATCCGCGACGCCGGCTCACTGATGGTCTTCCATCCCTACCAGTCGTTTTCGACCTCGGTGTCGCGCTTTTTGCGCGAGGCCAGCGAAGACCCCAAGGTGCGCGCGATCAAGATGACCTTGTATCGCACTTCGGCTGATGAAGAGATCATCCACTACCTGTGCGAGGCAGCGCGCAATGGCAAGCAGGTCGCCGTGGTGGTCGAGCTCAAAGCGCGCTTCGACGAGGCCGCCAACATCCGCTTCGCCAGCAAGCTGGAAGAATTCGGCATCCACGTCACCTACGGCGTGGTGGGGCTCAAAACCCATACCAAGGTGATCCTGGTTGTGCGCCAGGATTACAACGGCTTGCGCCGCTATTCCCACGTCGGCACCGGCAACTATCATCCCGGGACGGCGCGCCTTTACGCCGACTTCGGGCTGCTGACCTGCGACGACGCGATCGGGCAGGACCTCACCGAATTGTTCAACTACCTGACCACCGGCTACAAGCTCGAGCGCAGCTATCGCAAACTGCTGCCGGCTCCGGTCGCGCTCAAGAAGGCGCTGCTGGCCAAGATCGAACGCGAGATGAAGATGGGCCCGGCGGGACTCCTGCAATTCAAGATGAACGCTCTGGAAGATATGCAGGTCACGCAGGCGCTTTACCGCGCCGCGCAAGCCGGGGTCAAAATTCAGCTCATCGTGCGCGACACCTGCCGCTTGCGTCCGGGCTTGGCCGGATTCTCGGATAGCGTCCGCGTAATAAGCATCGTGGGGCGGTTCCTGGAGCACGGGCGCATCTACTATTTCCGCAACGGCGGCGCAGAGGAATATTTCATCGGTTCCGCAGATTGCATGAAGCGCAACCTCGAAGGCCGCGTCGAAGTCCTGACTCCAATCGAAGACCCCAACGAACGCAAGGACCTGCGCATGATCCTTGATACGCAGCTCAACACCAGGAGGGGCGCGTGGGAACTCCATGCCGACGGCAGCTACACACCGCTGGCGGCGGCTGACGATACAAGTCCCAGCGCGCAGGAGCTGCTGACCGTTTACGCGGACAAGAAGCTGTCGGTGAGCGAGCGCCAGCGCCGGCGCAAGATCGCGCGCCGCCGCACAATCACGCAGTAGCGCGCACCCCAACCGCCGCGGATAACCTCCCCACCCCGCCGCTGACTCGCGCGGTGCGACTTGACATATATGTAACCTCAGGGTTACATATATTTCCATGTCGATCGATCTCACTATCGCGGCGGTCGGCGACCCCAATCGCCGGGAACTCCTGCGCCGACTGGCGCGCCGCCCCTACCGGGCCGGCGACCTCGCTGAAGGCTTCAAGATCAGCCGCCCAGCCGTCTTCAAACATGCCCGCCTGCTGCGGCGCGCTGGCTTGGTCGAAGTAAAAAAAGCCGGACGCGAGCGGCTCTATCAACTGGCGCCCGGTGGCCATGCTCGGATCCAGGAATTGATCAAGCGCCTTGAGCAGGTCGGTCAGTTTTGGGACGTGGCGCTACACGCGTTCAAACGCTACGCCGAGGAGCAGACATAGCGGCGTGGTGGTTCTGCATCCAACCGCGAGAACGCCCGCCATCATCATCGGAAACAAACGCCACAGAGCGGTTTCAAAATCAGTTTGACAAATCTGAAGAGGAGCTCATTACATAATGATACTGCACGTATTTCCGCCTTCTCCGAGAGCGCTTAAAGTTGTGGCGCTCGCCAATCACCTGAAGCTCGACTACGAATCCAGGATGGTGGACCTCTCCAAGGGCGATCAAACCCGTCCCGAGTACGCGGCACTCAATCCGAACAAACGAATGCCGGTGCTGGAAGACGATGGTTTCGTACTATGGGAATCCAACGCGATTTTGGTCTATCTGGCCGGAAAAGCCGGCGACCGCACGATGTGGCCCACCGACATCAGGGGGCAAGCCGACGTCACGCGGTGGATGTCGTGGGAGGCTGCGCACTTCACACCCGCCTGCATCCCGCTGGTTTACGAGCGCGTGGTCAAAGCTTTAATGAATCTGGGAGCGCCTGACCTGGCGGCAATCGAGAAGGCATTGCCCGGCTTTCATGCGCTGGCTGCCGTACTTGACGGTCATCTAAGGGGCCGCAAATGGCTAACCGGAGCGAATCTTACAATCGCAGATTTTTGCGTAGGCTCGACTATGGCGATGGCAGCGCCGGCGCAATATCCGATTGAAAACTACCCTGAAATCAATCGCTGGTACGCCGCATTGTCCGCGCTGCCCGGATGGCGGGCGGCGCAGGCTGCACCTCCTGTCTGATCCCGGCACCAAGAAAAGCGTCGACAATTTCGGCCACCCCGAAGTAAATCCTTCCCATAACGGGCGGCGCGTGGAAATTATGATTTCAGAGGGCCCCCCGTGAAAAGCCGCCCGGCCCCAACCCCCTAGCCGGCCGCAGGTCGCAAAACCTGCGGCCGGCCGCTTTTGAATTCAAATGGAGGTAACTTCATGCCCGACCGCGCTGAAATTCTCAACGGCGCAGCAGGAAACGATCGCGATGCTCGATCTGACCATGATGCTCGGCCCGGGCGGACGCGAACGAACGCAGGCGGAATCCAACCAATTGCTGCGGCGCGCCGGTCTTAAAGCTGAGAAGGTCATTGCGACCCCGACGCCGTTGAGCATAGTAGACGCGGTGGCGGTCTGACCCTCTGCCGCTATGGGCGGAACGCCGGGTAGAAGGCTCACGCCATGGCGCTGAAGACAACCAGGTTCATCAGTCTTTATCTGACCGCGCTGCTCGCCGGCCTGCTTTTTTGCCATCTATTGGAGCTTCCCAACAAGATGAAGCTGCCGGCGGCCACCTGGCTGACGGTCCAGCAAACGCTGTACAACATGTTCGGACCGGTTTCGTCGGTGATCGAACCGCTCGCCATTGTTTCGACTTTGGTTGTGCTGCTGATTGTTCGCAGGCGGCAACCCGCCTTCATCTTAACGCTGATTGGCTTGATTTGCCTCATGGCGCACCTGGTCTCGTGGCTGCTGGTGGTCAATCCGGTCAACCTCGAGGTCAACGCCTGGACGCAGGCCGGCATTCCCGGGCAATGGACGCACGTGCGCAACCGATGGGAATATGGCCACGCGGCCGGCAGCGCACTCGTGCTGGCCGCGCTCGCAGCGCTGCTCGCCGCTGCGATGGCCGACAGCGATGCCAGTTCACGCGCGCGGCGTTAATCCCGTCAAAAGTGGGAATCGCCGCTGGACAGAAACTCCAACTCCTGAGGAGTGCTGATGCGGCCTAAAGCCTGGTTGCGATGGGGAAAGCGGCCGAAGCGGGCGATGACTTCCATGTGGCGCTCGGCGTATTGCACGTAACCGGCCTCGGCCGGATCATCCTGGGCAAGCTCGAGGAACAAACGCAGCGACTCATGCTGATCGGCGAGATCCTCGCTGTGCTCCAGCGGCATGTACACAAACGCGCGCCTTGGCGCCGGAAGGGCGCGGTCAAACCCGACCGCCACCACGTGTCTGGTCACGGCCCGCGCCTTGGAGTCGGTGGCGAAAGCCCGCGCGGCGCCGCGAAACATGTTGCGTGGAAACTGATCCAGCAGCAGGATCAAAGCGAGCGCGCTGGCAGGCTGCTTCATCCACTGATCCAGTTCGCCGCGTGCCGCACGTTCGTAATCGCCGCTAAAACCGTTCGTGCAGGCCCGATCGAATGCCGGGTCGGCGCTGAACCATAACTGCTGGCGGCCGGAATCGCCGGCGCCGAACCAGAACTCCAGGATTTCTTCGGCGCGTTCCATCTGTAACTCGGGTAACGAGCTTCTCCACCATCAAGTATATCGCCCGCTTCCCTCCGGCGGCATGAAAAATGATCCGTCCGCTGCGTTTTCAGGCGGCGCGCAGCAGCACCACGATCGAGCACGACTTGACCCTGTACACCGTTGACGCGAGCCGGGGTTCGGTGCCGGACGCGGAAAAATAGGACGGGCTTGCCAGGCTCGTATCGACGACGCGGTTCCGCTCGGCCGCCTGCCCATCCTGCACCGTGAAATCCAGATCTTCCCAGTAATCGGAAGTATGACGCGGGCGCGGACCGCCGTCGGGCGGCCGCGGCTCGCTGCGCGGCAGTCGCGCCAGCAGCGCCTTGCCGGCGTTGGAGCCGGGACCGCGAGACGCATCGCAGCTGAACCCGGGCGGAAAGAAGATCTAGCGCGCGGAGGGATCGAGCAGGACCTTGTGCGAATCAAAGCGATCGCCCGGTTGCGGCGGCGAGGACCCTCAACCGAGTAGGCGTAGTAGAGCGCGGCGCCGACCTGGCTTTGCGGTACGCGGCAATGCCAGATACGCCCGGATTTGTTTTTGAGGTAGTCCAGCCCGATACCGCCAGCGGATTGAATAGATCGACCGCGCCGTAGAGCAGCAACGTTACCGCAGTAACCTCGTGTGATTAGAGGGTGAAATTGTAGGCCCGCTCCTCGTCGATCCAGAGCGCCCCTGGCGGATAAGAAGTGCCCTCAATCCGATACCAGTCCGCCATCCGGTCGTGTCTTTCACATTGGGCCGGGCGAGAATGCGCACAGCGCGCCAACGGGAATCTGATAGCACTTCGTGGGATGGATCGTAAGGACGCGCCGGTGTAGATGGGACATCCGAGGGCACCGCTTCCCGGCGGTGTTGCTCCAGATCTTTCAGGGAGGAAGAGGGCAAATGAAATTCGGCGCCATGCTATTTCAACGTCGCGGCGAAGACCTGGCCGCCAACACCAAACTTGCCGAAGAGCTTGGGTTCGAGTCGGTGTGGATGGGGGAGCATATCGCGTTCCCGTACGAGTTCAAATCGCGCTATCCGGGCACGGCCGACGGCAAGCCGCCGGTACGTCCGGACATTCACCTGCCCGACCCGTTGATTGTGTTTGCCTACCTTGCGTCGATCACCACAAGAATCCGTTTCGGCACCGGCGTATACGTGCTGCCATTGCGCAACCCTTTTGCTGTGGCAAAGGCTGTCGCCACCCTCGACCAGCTCTCCAACGGGCGGTTCATTTTCGGGATCGGCGTGGGCTGGCTCAAAGAGGAGTTCGAATACGTGGGGATGAACTGGGAGGACCGCGCGCTGCGCAGCAACGAGTACATGAAGCTGCTCACCGCCCTTTGGAGCCAGGAACGGCCCACCTTCAAGGGCAAGACCATCGCCGCCGAGGGTTTTTATTTCAACCCCAAGACCGTCCAGCAGCCGCATCCGCCCTTCGTGATTGGCGGCCACGGCGAGGCCTCGTACAAGCGCGCCGCGCGCCTGGCCGACGGCTTTTACATTACCGCGCAGGATATGGATGACGCCCGCCAGCAGATCAAGCGGCTGCGCGAGGTGGAGCGCGGCTATGATCGGGCCAAGCCGCTGGAAATCACGATCGGCGCCGGGCCCATTACCGTGGATACGGTCAAACAATTCGAAGACCTGGGAGTGGAGCGAATCATGCCCGGCCGCGAGCTGGTCAGCCGCGATTCACTGGGCGCACTGCGCAATTTCCATGACCGCGTGCTGAGCAAGTTGCGGTAATTTTCGCACTGCCGGCGCTCGGGAGGCGGGGCGCGCATGACAATTTTCCGCCGCCGCCGTTATAATCCGGCAGCCATAGCAGGAGGTCCAAGGCGTTGAAAATTTCTGTTTTCACTGAACTGCAAATTCCGCGTCCGTGGGAACCGGGCATCGAACTGAAGACCTTTCAGCAGGGATTGGAGCAGGTCGAACTTGCGGACCGGCTGGGCTTCCACGCCGCCTGGTGCGTCGAGCATCATTTCCTCGAGGAATACGCGCATTGCTCGGCGCCCGAAGTTTTCCTCGCCGCCTGCGCCGGACGCACCAAAAATATCCGCCTGGGCCATGGCGTAATGCTGCTGCCGCCCGGCTTCAACCCGGCGGCTCGCTGCGCCGAGCGCATCGCAAGCCTGGACCTGGTCAGCAACGGGCGCGTGGAGTTCGGTACGGGCGAGTCCTCCTCCGAAATGGAACTGGGCGGCTTTGGCGTGCCGCGCGCGGAAAAGCGCGCGATGTGGCAGGAAGCGCTGGAGGCAATTTGCCGGATGATGGCCGAAGAGCCGTTCCAGGGTCATGAGGGCAAGTACATCAAAATGCCGGTGCGCAACGTCGTACCCAAGCCCGTGCAGAAGCCGCATCCGCCGCTGTGGGTCGCATGCTCCAAACGCGAAACCATCGTGCTGGCGGCCAAGCTCGGAATTGGTGCTCTGACCTTCGCCTTCATCTCACCCGAAGAATCGCAAAAGTGGGTTCACGACTACTACCAGACCCTGGAGAACGAGTGCGCGCCGGTCGGACTTGCGGTCAATCCGTCAATCGCGCTGACCACGATGATGATGTGCGGACAAACGCGGGAGCAGGCGATCGAGATGGACCGCGACGGCAGCAACTTCTTCACCTACGCAGTCGGCTATTACTACGTCTTCGGCGAGCATGAACCGGGCAAGAGCAGTATCTGGGATTCCTACGACAAGAACGTGCGGGGAACCGACAAGGTGATCAAGACCGGATTTGGTGAAAGCTCGACCGGCGCGATCAGCCCTTGCGTGGGCAGCCCCAAGGAGATCCGCGAAGCGCTGCGGATGTACGAAGACCATGGTGTTGACCAAGTGCTGCTCCAGACTCAGGGCGGGCGCAATCGGCATGAGGTGATCTGCGAATCGCTGGAGCGTTTCGCGCGCGAGGTCTTGCCCGAATTTCAGGATCGCGACCCGAGACTTTCCAAACTAAAGGCAGACCGGATGGCGCCTATTGTCGAGAAAGCCATGAAGCGGAAGCCACCGTCAAAGTTTTCCAAAGCGAGCGGACCCAGCATGGTCAAGGCCGCGGGCGGGCAGCTGTAGGATCTCCTGAGAGTACGGGAGGCTGGCTTCAAGTACTGGGTTACAGTAAGTTGGCGCAATCAGTCAGTCTTCCTTGCGCGTTTGGGGGCACCGCAAGGTTTGGATCAATGACCGCGACAAGGCTGCTGTCCCATCAGGAGGGATTGAGATGAAGTACAACATCGTATCGTCGGACGATCACGTTCAGGAGCCGGGAGACCTCTGGACCAAGCGCGCGCCGGCCAAACTGCGCGACCGCGTACCCGTTCTGAAACGTACCGACCAGGGGGATTGCTGGTTTATCGACGGTAAGATGACCGGCAACCTGGGCATGAGCGTTCAGGCCGGTCACAAGTTCGAAGAATACAAGGCAACCAAGGTCTTTTGGGAGGAAGCCCGCAAAGGGTGCTGGGACCCGGTCGAGCGATTGAAGGATATGGACATCGACGGAGTCGACGCGCAAACGCTCTATCCCAACCTGGGTATTGGACCGCTGTTCCTGCTCGACGATTTTGAACTTCAGTACGCGTGCCTGCGCGCCTACAACGATTTCCTCTCCGAGTTCTGCAGCACCGACCCCAAGCGGCTGATCGGCATCGCCCTGATTCCCACAGACGACGTGAAGACCGGTCTTGAGGAACTCAAGCGATGCGCCAAGCTGACCGGATTGCGCGGCGCGATGCTGCCGACGTATCCGCGCGGCGAGCCGCTCAACAGCAGTGCCTACGAACCGCTGTGGAGCGCCGCGGAGGACCTCGGCTTGCCGATGCATATCCATCTGCGCACCGGCGCGCGCAACGTCGCGGCGGGCCTGTTTGGCAGCACCGAACTGGTCGGCGAGAAGTGCGTGACGTTGAACATGGCCTCGCTGGCGAACTACGAAGCTCTGTCACGCATCGTGTTCGGCGGCGTGCTGGAACGTCATCCCAAGCTGAAGTTCGTGTCGGTGGAAGGTAACATCGGCTGGCTTGGATACTGGATCGAGAAGTCAGACCGCACCTACAAACGCCATCGCCATTGGACCCAGCTCAACCTGCCCAATCCGCCCAGTCACTATTACTTCCGGCAGATCTACTCAACCTTCATCGAGGACAAGGTCGGGGTGTTGATCCGCAACGTGATCGGCGTGGATAACCTGATGTGGTCCTCCGACTATCCGCATACCGACACCACCTGGCCGGATTCGAAGAAGTACATCGAGGAGAGCTTCGCCGGAGTGACCGGCGAGGATCGCCAGAAGATGCTGGCCGGCAACGCGATGAAGCTATACGGCCTGAGCTGAAATCGTACACATCCTGATTCGCATCGCGCGGGGGCCGTGACGCTATGGGCGTTCCGGCCCCCTTAGTTTTTCCGGTCCATTGGAAGAACGGTTGAACTGCTGTATAGGTGGTGTACTGAATGGGCAAAGATTTTACGGAGGCCTGATTATGACCACGATCGTTTCGGCGGATTCGCACGTGATGGAACCGGGGGATCTCTGGCTCACGCGTCTTGACCGGAAATTCCGTGAAAACGCTCCCCGGGTTGCTCCGTCCGACAATGGCAGTCTGATGTTTCAGGCTCCGGGCGTTCGTGCGTTCCCGGTGGCGCTGGGGTTTGGAATCGGGCTCAACGGCCAGCAACTCCACGATCACATGGCCAAGTTCAAGGGCTACGAGGAATCAGGCCGGCGCAGCGGATGGGATCCAGTGGAGCGGCTGAAGGACCAGGACGTGGACGGCGTCGGGGTCGAGGTGATGTACACCACACTCGGGATGCCGCTGTTCGGGCTGCCCGATCTGGAAATGCAACTGGAATGCTTCCGCGTTTACAATGACTACGTAAAGGAATACTGCGCCGCCGCTCCCAAGCGGCTTTATGGCATCGCGCTGACCTCCCTCGTCGATATCGGCGAGGGCGTGCAGGAACTCAAACGATGCGCCGCAATGGGATTTAAGGGCGTACAGATTTGGGGCGTGTCGCCGGCGGATAAGCCCTACTACCTGGAGGAATACGACCCTTTCTGGTCCGCCGCCCAGCAGCATGGCCTGTCGATTTCGCTGCACGTCGCCACCGGCAAGAACCAGGCTCCGGCACCCGGCGGTCCGGAGATGCGGTTGGGGTCGGCGCAGCAGTTGATGACCCGGATGGATACGATCCATGGAATTCAGCGCACCCTGCTGGCGTTCATCTACGGCGGCGTGCTGGATCGCTTCCCCGGACTGAAGCTGGTTTCCGCCGAACACGACGCCGGATGGGTGGCGCATTTCGTCCACCGGATCGACCGCCAGTACGAGAAGTGGGCCAGCGCCAACGACAAGCGCCTGAAACTTAAACCATCGGATTATATGCGGCGCAACGTGTACGTAACCTTCCAGGACGACCCTGTTGCCGGCATCACGGCTAAGTTTCACGGGGAGAACAATTTTATGTGGGGGTCGGACTTCCCGCACAGCGACGCGACCTGGCCGCATTCGCTCGACGCAATCGATCGCAGCATGGAGGGAGTCCCCTATTACATCCGGCGCAAGATCTGCTCGCGCAACGCGGCGCGGCTTTACGGGATGGATCTCGACTGACGCATAATCGTTGAAGCCCGATTACAGGTCGCCATCCGATTGCCCCACACGGAGGCCGCGTTTTCTCCATGGCACTCGCCTAACGCGGCAGCGCTGTAATAAAATCCCGTGAGCGCATGGGATTCATTCCGATATTCCTTCAGGTCCAGGGTAAACCGTGTCTTGTAGTCGGTGGCGGAGAGGTCGCATTGCGTAGGGTCCTGCCGCTGCTGGACGCAGGCGCCTCGATAACTGTGATCACTTCGGAGGCAACCGCAGAACTGGCTAGCCTGGCGGAGTCAGGCCGGATCGCTCTGATGCGCCGAGCCTACCGCCGCGGCGACATGCAGGGCTATTGCCTCGTCTATGCCGCCACCGACGATCGAGCGTTGCAGCGCCGCCTGTTTGAAGAGAGCCGCGAGCTCAATATTCTCATCAACATGGCCGATGAGCCCGAGAGCTGCTCCTTCATCGTGCCGTCGGTGATCAGGCGCGGCCAGCTCCAGGTTGCGATTTCAACCGCGGGCTCCAGTCCGGCGACCGCGCGCCTTTTGCGTCAGCGACTGGAGCGATCGCTTGGCGATGAATTTGAAGCTTTACTTGAAGTGATGGCAGGCGCGAGGCGCTGGCTGAAAAGCCATGAGCCCGACTCTAAGGTGCGGGCGTGCAAACTCAACGCCCTGGCGGCGTCGGGTCTAGGTGAAGCGCTGCGCGAGGGCGACGCGGCCCGGGTGGAGCGGATAGTTGCTCTATGCCTGGGCGATGGAGTCCGGGTCACCGATTTGGGAGCGGATTCGGCGATCAGCCGAAACAGAATGTGATGCTTGAAGCCTATCGGAACCCGCACCCTAATCCTTTCATTGGCCGGGGAGAGGAAAAGGAAGCTCTCACTTGGGAAAAGGGATTCGAATCCCTTTTTCCGCCGCGTGGTGCCACCGATCCGTTTGGCCAGAGAGAGGTCGCGGAGGCGGCATGACCATCTGGTTGCTCCCCGCATTGGTTTGCTACGCGCTGGCGTCGGTCCTGTTCGCCGTTGACTTCAGCTCGCGAGTCCAACGCGTCACCGGCTACGCCGTCAGTATGTTGGCCGCCGGAGCGGTCTTTCATGCCCTGGATCTCATCACTCGCGGTGTGCAGGCAGGCAACATCCCGGTCGCCAACTTCACGCAAGCGCTCTCGTTCCTGGCCTGGGTCACGGCGCTGGCCGGGCTGGTCCTGATCGTGCGTTTTCGGATTGCCGTGATCGGCGCGCTGGTCGCCCCCTCGGTGCTGATTGCGCTTGGCGCGGCCGAGGCGATGGCGGGCGGCGCCGGCGCGTTGCCTCACGCGTTGCGCAGCATGTGGCTGCCGGTGCACGTAACGCTCGCGTTCGCGGGCGAGGCGCTGTTCGTGCTCGCGGCCACGGTCAGCCTGATCTATCTGTTCCAGGAATCACGGCTCAAGGCCCATCGTCCGATGCTTTCGGGGCACGGCTCAATCCCCAGCCTGGAGAAGCTGGATCGTATCAATTACCGCTTGCTGGGCTGGGGTTTTCTGCTGCTCACGCTGGCGATACTGAGCGGCGCGCTATGGGCTCAGCATACCTGGGGACGCTTCTGGTCCTGGGAGCCGCGCGAGTCGTGGTCGTTGATTACATGGGTGCTGTACGCGGCGCTGCTCGAATCACGCATGACGGTGGGATGGCGCGAGCGCCGCGCCGCCACTCTCACCATAGTGGTTTTCGCGGTGCTGGTCGGCTCGTTCGTCGGGGTCAGCCTGCTGCATCCGGGCAAGCACGGGGGTAGCTTCGGCTGAGATGGCGTATTCGCTGCTGATCGTCGGAGTCAACCATCGCACGGCGGCGGTGGACGTGCGCGAACGCCTGGCGTTTCGCGATGACGAACTGACGCCCGCGCTGTCGCGCCTCAAGCTGGTGGCGCCGTCGGTGTCGGAGGCGGCGCTGATCTCCACTTGCAACCGCGTCGAGATGATCACGGTCGCGGCCGAGCCGGAGGCCGCCGCCAATGAGTTGATCGGATTTTTGGCCGCCGAACGGAGAGTGGAGCCGAAATTGTTTGCCGACGCCGTCTATCGCTTCGAGGGGCGTGAGGCCGTCCGGCACCTGTTCCGCGTCGGCACCAGCTTGGATTCGATGGTGATTGGCGAGCCCCAGATCCTGGGGCAGCTCAAGGACGCATACGTGCGGGCAGCGGAAGCAGGCACCGTCGATATCGTCCTGCATCGCGCGTTCCATCGCGCCTTCTCCGCAGCCAAGAAAGTACGCGAGCGCACCCTTATCGGCCATGGTGCGGTTTCGGTCAGCTCAGCCGCGATCAACCTGGCCCGGCAGATCTTCGATTCCTTCGAAAAAAAGACTGTGCTGCTGATGGGCGCGGGAGAGATGGCCGAAACCACGGCGCGCCAACTGATCCGCCTCGGGATTGAATCGCTGCTCATCACCAATCGCACCTTCGATCGCGCGGTGGCGCTGGCGCGCACCCTGGGCGGCACCGCGGTGCCGTTGGACAGCTACCGGCCGTATCTGAAGATCGCCGACGTGGTGATTGGCTCGCTCACCACCAACCGGCCCACGCTGACGCGCGACGATATCGAGGGAGTCCTGCCCGAGCGCAAGTATCGGCCGATGTTTCTCATCGACCTGGGAGTGCCACGCAACTTCCACGAGGGGCTCAACGATCTTGACAACGTCTACCTTTATAATATCGACGACCTGGCGGCGGTAACCGACGATTCGCGGGAGGAGCGCGAACGCGAGGCCGAAAAGGCCGAGCTGATCGTGGAAGTCGAGCTGGAGTCGTTCTGGCGCTGGCTTTCCGGCCTGGAACTGGTGCCGACGATCAAGGACATTCGCGCGAATATCGAACGCCTGCGCGACGCCGAGCTTCAGCGTCATCGCGCATGGCTGGCCACGCTGCCCGCAGACCAGCGCACGCATATCGAGGCGCTCAGCCGCGGCATCATCAACAAAATCCTCCATCAGATCCTCTCCGAACTGCGCCGCAACAACGGTGTGGTGGAAGGCATCTACGCCGCCGACGTAGCGCGCCGGCTGCTGGGCAGTGAGATGCTGACTGCGGAAGTCAAAGCCGCCAACCCCCGCGTGCGCGCCGGCGACGAAGAGCCGGATGACTAGCGGATAACGATGGCTCCGCGGCTTCGTATCGGATCGCGTCCCAGCCGGCTCGCACTGGCGCAGGCACAGATCGTTAACGACGCAATCCAGCGCATCGCGCCCGGGCTCACCTGTGAAATAGTCGCGATCAAGACAACGGGCGACAAGCTGACAACGCCATCGCTGGCGGCTGTCGGCGGCAAGGGCTTGTTCGTGCGCGAGCTGGAGCAGGCGCTTGCGGCCGGCCGCATTGATATCGCGGTGCATTCGATGAAAGACATGCCGGCGCGCCTGGCGGCCGGCTTCCGGCTGATTGCGATTCCCCAACGCGAGGACACCGCCGACGTTTTGCTGACCGGCGGCCCGGGTCTGCTGGATCTGCCGCGCGGTGCCCGCCTCGGCACCTCATCGCTGCGCCGCCGCTTTGAGTCCGCCCGCATCCGGCCCGACCTTGATTACCAGCCGCTGCGCGGCAATATCGACACACGGCTGGCAAAGCTGCGCGCCGGTGAGTTCGACGCGATCATTTTGGCTGCGGCAGGACTGAATCGGCTGGGACAATCGGATCTGCCGACGAGACATCCTCTACCGGAGGAAGACTTCATTCCCGCTGGTGGTCAGGGATCTTTGGCGATCGAAGCGACCTCGGATAATCTGGCCGGCGGTTCGGCCGAATTTGAACGGGCAGTCGCGGCGATGGAAGACTTGCATGCGCGAATTGAGGTCAGCGCAGAGCGCGCGTTTTTGGCCGAGATCGGCGCCTCGTGCGCGTCGCCAATCGGCGTCAGGGCCACTGCCGAAGGCGGACGCCTCGCCATTCGCGCGTTGCTGTTTAGCCTTGATGGAACCAGATCGATGACCGATTCGCTCGGCGTTCCTATGGGGTCGGATGTCGCCAATGCCGAAAAAGCGGGAACGGAACTGGCGCGCCGAATGCTCGCCCACGGCGCCGCGGAGTTAATCGGGGACGGCAAGTAGATCTGGCCGTGCAATCCGGTGGCCCACTTCGTTCGGAATGACAATCGCGGGTGAGCCGAAGGGATGAAGATTCGTCAGCCGGTGAAGTCTCATCGAAATGCGCCCTAACGGCAAAGTCTATCTGACCGGCGCGGGGCCTGGCGCGGTGGACCTGATCACAGTACGAGCCGCCGAGGTGCTCTCGAATGCGGACGTTGTTGTTTACGACCACCTGGTCAACGAGGAACTGCTCAACCTGGTGCCCGAAAACGCCGAATTGATTTACGCCGGCAAGCAAGGCAGCGGCGAACGTGCCCTGGACCAAAGCGCGATCAATCGCCTGATGATCGAAAATGCCCGCGCCGGGCATCGCGTAGTACGGCTCAAGGGCGGCGACCCGTTCATTTTCGGACGCGGCGGTGAAGAGGCGGCAGCGCTGGCGGGAGCCGGAATCGACTTCGAGGTCGTTCCAGGTATCACCTCGGCGATTGCGGTGCCCGCATTCGCCGGGATCCCGCTGACCCATCGGGATCACGGCTCCTTCGTCGCCTTTGTAACCGGCCATGAAGATGAAGCGCGCAATGCCGGCGCGGTGCCGTGGGACGATTTGGCGCGGGCCGCGCGCGAGCGCGGCACGCTGGTGCTGCTGATGGCGACCGCGCATCTGCGCGACATAACCGCGCGTCTGATCGCGGCCGGAATGGCGCCGCAAACGCCTGCGGCAGCGATCGAGCACGGCACCGGCGCGTCGCAGCGCACGGTAAGCGCGACCGTCGGAGCAATCGCGGAGGAGGTTGCGCAAGCGCAGCTGGGCCCGCCTGCGATAATCGTGATCGGACCGGCGGCGGCACTGCGCGAGAACCTGGCCTGGCTGGAACGCCGGCCGCTGTTCGGCCGACGGATCATTATTACCCGTGCGCGCGCCGCAGCAGCGCCGTTCGCGCACGCACTGCGCGAATTGGGAGCGGAGGCGATTGAGCTGCCGACCATAGAAACCGCTGCGCCTGACGACTACACGGCGCTGGATCGCGCGATCGGCCAAATCGCCTCGTACGGCTGGATTATTTTTACCGCCGCGACTGGCGTGGATGCGCTGCTGACACGAATCAAAGACACCGGCCACGACGTACGCGAGATGGCCGGCGCCAATCTCGCCGCGATTGGACCGGCAACCGCCAACCGTTTGCGCCATTACGGATTGCGGGCGGCGATTGTTCCTGACGAGTACCGCGCCGAGGCGATCGCCGGCGCGATTGGACCGCAGCGCATCCGCGGAGCCCGATTCCTGATTCCCAGGGCGCAAGTCGCGCGCGAAGCCCTGATAGATCTTCTTAAAAATGCGGGGGCCGCAACAGTTGACGTGGCTGCATCGTACAAGACCGTCCGTCCACGGTCTCCGGTGCTGGACCCGGTAAAGCGAATGCTGGCGCGGGGTGAAATCGATCTGGCCGCATTCACCAGTCCCAGCACGGTCAACAATTTTTGCGCGATGGTCGGTAACGAGGCGGCGCGCGGACTAGCCGCGGCAGTGATCGGACCGATTACCGGCGAGGCTGCTCGCGCGCGCGCAATGGAAGTGGTCGTGGAGCCAGCCTCGTATACAGTAGATGCCTTGTGTACCGCTATTCGGGATTACTTCGTCGCGAAGGCAGCCGCGCCTTCAAAATGACATCCCCTTCTCAATCTTCCCTCAAGATGGAAGAGGTCGCGGGCGGCGAAGCGGCACGCGGGAGAGGGTGACCTAACATAGATACTGGCGCGCTTTCTCTTCGATGTTCTTTTCCGTCAGCAGATCGGGCCATAATGTGAACACCAACCGGTGACATCCCGCCTCGCGGTATTCTTGCTTGGTGCGGCGGGCCTCCGATGACTCGATCGGCAGGAACATCGAGATTTCCAACCGGTCAAAATCCCGGCCCGCCTCGACGCACATCTGCTTGAGAGTCACCAATTCGCGGGCCAGTTCGGGTGGCGGAATCGCCACGGGGCCCCATCCGTCGCCGAGCGCGACCGTATCCCGAAAGGCGCGCATGCGGCTTTTGCCGATGCCGGCGCAGATATGGATCGGCGGATGCGGCTTTTGCCATGGTTTGGGAAAGCATCGCACTGGCGGAAAATTCACGTATTCGCCCTGGAAGGCTGTTTCGGGCTTGGTCCACAACTCCTTCATCGCGCGAATGCGCTCGCGTGCGATGGGCCAGCGCTTTTTGAACGGAGTTCCGAACGCTTCGGCTTCCTCCGGCAAGCTCCCGGTGCCGATCCCGAAGATGAACCGCCCGCGGCTAAAGTGGTCGAGCGTCGCGACCGCCTTAGCGGTGGTAATCGGCTCCCGCTCCGACACCAGCGTTACCCCGGTGCCGATCTTAAGCCGCTTGGTAGCCGTCGCCGCGGACATCAGCAACAGGAAAGGGTCGGGCATGTGAGAATAAAACTCCGGATACTGATTGCCCTGCTCGAGGCGCGAATGGCTGGCGGTCGCACCGGTGCCGACCAGACCCTGCGACTGGGCCGGCATTATCGGATGGTCGCCGACGTAAAGCGCGTCGAACCCCAAGGTCTCGCATTTCCTCCCGATGGTCGCGGGGTCGGGCGTGTTCTCGGTGAAGAATCCCAGAATACAAATTTTGATATCTTCCACGGCATCCAGCCTAAGGCGATCATTCGAGACTTGCCATCACCTTCTCCATCGTGCGCCGCAGGTTCTCCCGATGATTCATATCCTGTGCGGTGAGCGTGATTCCATACTTGCTGATCTTCCATCCCTCGCGACCGCGAATCAGGTGAAAGGTATAGTGGCCGAAGCCGGTATGGCTGTCGGTGTCCTTTACGAAATGGCGGGCCTGCACGTAAACCTGGCAGACGGCCTTGTCGCCGTCGACATCGATCAGGAAATTGGACAGCGCGTGTTGGGTGGCGGCGTATGATTCGACGATGCTTTTTTCCAGTTCGATCCATTTGGCGCGGCTGATCTTGCGCGTCTCCCGGGAGCGGGGCGACAGGAATAACTCGATCGGGTCGGTGAAGATCTGCTCCCACTGCTCCCATCGCCGCTGATCGGCGCCCGCGGCGTAACGGACGGCGATCTCCTGAATTGCAAGCTTGTCCAACCAAAGCCGCAGCTGGTCTGATTCCATAATCTGGTCCTCAATCTCGCGACGCCGCCCTCAGACTCTCACGTGCTTGGGACGCGGCGCCAATAAAATCCGGGTAGCCAGCGCTTCTTCGTCGACCTTTTCGATCAAGGTAATCCAATAGGTGCTCAGCGCGTGGCGCTCGGTGAACTTCCATGCCTCGCCCACCCGACGCAGCTTGTCGAAGTAAATTCCGCCGCCTAGGATGAGCTGGCCGTTTTGCTCACGGATCTCGTCCCAATAAAGCCGCGCGTCGGCGCGGTCGCCGTCCACTTTGATGAGATGATCGGTTATGCGATGGCGCAGCAGCTTCATGTCGTTATTCACCGCCTTGTTGAAGAACCTTTCAACGGCGGCGCGACCTTCGTAGCGCCGCGGCTGTCCGCCCGGTTGCTGCGCGATCAAGGTGCATGGATTGTCGAATACCGACAACACCGCCTCGGCATCGCTCGAATCAACGCCGAAGGCGTAGCGATTGAACGCCTCCCGAATCTGCTCGCGGTCGATATATTCGCGGATTTTTTGTTCATCCATTGGTAACCTCCTGTGGGCTTGGTTGTGCGCCGGCAACCGCACGCGGCGACGCGATCCTATGCTTTGCCCGGCGGCGTTCCTTCCAGAATGTTGTGTTTGCCGGCGAAAGCGTCGAGATCAACTTCGGTGGTCTCCAGGATCGTCGCGGTCTGGCGCCAATGACCGATGATTATCAGCAGTTCGATGATCTCAGCCGGGCTTAGATGCTTTTTCAAAGCTTCCAGGGTGGCGCGGCTCGCCTTGACGTTGGCGTTGACCTCGTCGGTGAATTGCAGCACCAGGCGCTGCAGTTCGTTGAAGCAGCTCGCACTCTGCCAGTTTTCGATTGCGGCGATCTGTTCATCGGTGACGCCGACATGTTTGGCCGCGGGCACGTGATGCGTCCATTCGTAGACGGAGCTGCAGTCCTTGGCCGTACGCAGGATGGCGATTTCGCGCAGCCGCTTGTCGATCTTGATGTCGTTGAGCAGCGCGGTGCTCAGCCGGCTGCGTTGCTGGAACACACTCTGCGCGTTGGCCGTCATCCGCAGGACGTTGAGTACGACCGGCCTCTGCAAGAGTTTACGAATCTCCGCAGACGCGTCTTTCTCTTCGAGGTAAGGTAGCAGCGCCATTTTTGAAATCCTCCTCGTCTGCCCGGACGGCGAGCTCAGGTTTAGCACGCTACCACCGGTACGAGACATCGGCAATTTCGCGCATCCGAGCTTGTGACGCGCGCCTGAAATATCCGATCATTGAGTCACAACGACGCCAGGGGAGGTCGCAGCCAATGACCGATCGCGAGCTGCTCGCTTTGATGGAAAAAATCAGCAATTGGGGACGTTGGGGCAAGGACGATCAGCGCGGAACGATGAATTTGCTGACGCTGGAGAAACGCCTGCAGGCCACCAGGCTCGTGTCGACGGGTGAAAGTGTCTCGCTGTCGCTTCCGCTGGCAACCGCTGCTGCACCGGACAATCCCACTCCGGCGTTTCACCTGATGATCAGCACCGGATACGACCTCCCTGCACACGGCCTGCAAGCCAGTTCCGACTATCTTGCAATTCCCACGCATGGCCGCGCCATTACGCATCTGGACGCGCTGTGCCATATGTTTTGGCGCGGGATGATGTACAACGGCTATCCCTCCACCGAGGTGAAGGCCAACGGAACGACCAAATGCGGCATCGACACCAATTTCGGCGGTATAGTCGGGCGCGGCGTGCTGCTCGATATTCCCCGGTCCAAAGGCGTCGATTGGCTGGAGAAGGGCGAGAAGATTTTCCCGGCCGACCTGGAAGCGGCCGAAAAAAAGCACGGCGTGCGCGTTGAAGAAGGCGATATCCTCGCGGTACGCACCGGACGCCACAAATACGCCCGGGCCAAAGGCAACTGGAATCCCTGGGCCGAGGGCCAGGCCGGGCTGGAAGCAGCCTGTTTGCCGTGGCTGCGCGAGCGCGGCGTGGCGCTGCTGGCGGGCGATGCGGTTAGCGACGTAACACCCTCGGGCTACACGGAGATTTCGGTGCCGATTCACGCGGGGGCGATCGTCATGATGGGCTTGCCCTTGATCGACAATGCCGACCTGGAGGCGCTCTCGGAGTTTTGCGCCCGCGCGCATCGCTACGAGTTCATGTTCATGACAGCGCCGCTGGTTGTCCCGCGCGCAACCGCATCGCCGATCAACCCGATCGCGTTGTTTTGAACGTGCTTGTGCCGGGTGCTAAGCCGCGGCGGCGCGGCGCGGCGTGAACCTGATTGGCATTCGTTTAAGGCCATGCAATAGATTCGACGCCAGCCATTGAACCTCGCCGTCCAGTTCGACGTCCGGCATCCGGTCGAGAATCTCTTCGAAGATGAGCCGAATCTCCAGACGCGCCAGGTGCGCACCCAGGCAGAAGTGCTCCCCATACGCGAACGCGAAGTGATCGTTGGGATTGCGAGTCACATCAAATCGTTCGGGATTGGCGAAGACTTCCTCGTCGCGATTCGCGGAGGCGTTCCAGACCACCAGCCAGTCGCCTTCCTTGACCTTCCGGCCGCGAATATCGGTATCCTTCAGCGCGGTCCTCATCGAATGGGTAATGGGACTGGTCCAACGCAGAATCTCTTCGGTTGCGGTGCGCATCAAAGACTTGTCGTCGCGCAGCCGCTGCATCTGACCGGGGTCGCGTACCAATTCGAGCAGCCCGCCGGCAATCGCATTTCGGGTCGTGTCCAGCCCCGCGATAATAAACATGAATCCGTTGTAGCCAATCTCCTCGTCGGTCAGCTGCCGCCCGCCCAGCACCCGGGCATTGGCAATGACGGCGAGGAGGTCGGTTGCCGAAGTGCCGCGCCGCTTGAGGGCCAACTCGATACAGTAACGCACGGCCCTACCCCAGGCCTTGTCGCGGGTCGCAACCGAGGAGTCGTCAACCTGATACTCGGGGTCTTCCGGGCCCATCGCCCGATTGACGAGGTCGGTCATCAGAGGCCAGTCCTTGCGCGGGATGTCCATCATGTCGAAAGCGATCGTCATTGGTAGCCGGGTGGCAACCTCGGTGACGAACTCGCAGCGCCCTCGCGGCAGCACTTCGTCGAGGATTTCCACCACAAGTTTGCGCCCTGACTCCTCGTATTGCTTGATCGCCCGCGGCAGGAACATCGCATTGAAGGCTTTGCGAAAATCCCGATGAAGGTCGCCGTCGCTCGATACCAGCATCTTGTTGCAGCCGGTGAGATCGGGATCGAACGCCGCTTCAATTTCCGGGCTCGAAGGCAGACCCACACTGAACCTGCCGTTGCTGAAGTAATCAGACGCTCCACGATAAACCGTGTAGGCGTCTTCATGTTTGAAGATCGACCAGAAACCCCGCTTGAGCAGGCCCTGCGTCCAATGCACCGGGTCCGCGGTCCGCATGCGGCGGAACAGGTCGTGGATGTCGCCCCTGGTGAAGAAGTGCGCGTCGGTCAGGTTGATATCGTCCTGGTGCGTGATCATGCCTTTCTCCTTAATCCCCTATCACCCGCGTCCTCCGCCCGGAGCCTTTAGCTCCGCTCCCATGAAAGCGTACAACGAAGGCGCCGTTGGGCGCATCCCTTCGCCGCCACGGGAAGCGTCAGATATTTGACAATGGGGCAAAATTCGGACCAACCCGATCGTTTACATCAGGGTACGATCAAGCAACCTTCTCGGGCCAGGTGACTATCTTGCGTTCCTTCAGATCCTTACGCTGTGCGGCGTTATACCCCAATTCGTGGAGGATCTGCTGGGTATCTTCTCCCAGGCGCGGCGGAGGACCCTGCACGAATTCCGGCGTCTGCGAGAACCTGATCTTCTCACCCATCATTCGCAGCCGGCTCTGGGTTTCCTTCTCGTAATACTCGACTACGCGCTTGGTGAGGATTGACCACGGATCGAGCAGCCAGCGCTCCCAGTAGCCCTTGTTGATGATTTCACACGGAACGCCAGCACGGTCGAGCGATTCAAACCATTGCTGAGCGCTGCGCGTTTTGAAAATCGGCTCGATCACTTCGGCCAGTTCATAGCGCCGATCGATACGGTCGTAGTGCGTGCGGTAGCGCTGATCGCCGGCCAGCTGCGGCTTGCCAATCGCCTCGCACAGCCGGCGCCATTGCCCTTCGAACGGCGCGGTAACGAAGAGCCATCCTTCTTTGGTCGCGTAAAAGCGGTGGTCGGCGCTGATCCCGGTCTGCGTGCGATCCATCGTGGGGCGTCGGCGCACGTCGTTGCGATCGGTGACGAACGCGTCCGAGTTGACGTACAACCCGGCGTTGAGCAACGACGTGTCGACGAACTGACCCTCACCGGTACGGTCGCGATGATAGAGCGCCATCAGCGTGGCGATCACCGAGAGCGTCGCGGCGCACATATCGACCGGGCCGTAGCGGTTCCACACCGGGTCGTTGCCTTCCCCGCCGCCCATGTACTCCATCCCGCACATGGCCTGAAAAAGCTGGTCGTAGCCGCCCTCATGGCATTGGGGGCCGTGCGTGCCGTAAGCAGGCACGTGGGTGTAAATCAGGTCGGGCTTGATTTTGCTCAGCGTGGCATAATCGATCTTCAGCCGCTCGGCGACGCCGGGGCGCTGATTGTGATGGACGATATCGGCCTTGGCCACCAGCTTGTATGCGATCTCGCGTCCTTCCTCGCTCTTGAGATCGACGCCAATGGTCTTTTTGCCGCGCTGCGAGATGAAGAAGGGTTGGAACGGCTGGCGCATCCCCTCGCCTTCGATGGTCTCTACCTTGATAACGGTGGCGCCAAGGTCGGACAGCAGCATCGGACCGAACGGCCCCGCCGCGTAATGGCCGAAATCGATCAGCACGGTATCGAACAGCGGATGGCGCAGCGGCCGTCGATTGATCGCCTTCGCGATCGGCCGGTTGTCCGCCGGTCGGCTCAACGCTGCTACTACCTCGCGCGTATGCTCGCCTGGCTCCGGCGCCAACCCCTTGATCGCACCGGGAGTTTTTGAGAATCGAAACGGCAGCCCCATCTGCACCACATGGCCACGCTTGGGGTCGTCGATTTCGGCCACGACTTCGTTGGCGCGCGCCTGAGGGACGAAGAACGCCTCTTCAGTCGGCAGCACCGCTTCGACCGGCACGTCGATTTCCCGCAGCAGCTTGAGCCATTCGTGGCGCGGCTTGGTTTTGAAGGCGGCAATTTCCTGCTGTTCGAACCATTTGCGCTGCTCGACATTAGCCATCAAGCGATCGCGCGTAACTCCAGCCGGCAGTTCGATTCCGAGCAGCTTTGAGATCGCCGCCACGTTGCCCTTGGCGGTTTGCATCCGATGCAGCCACTTGCCGTCGGCGCATTCGTACAGCCAGGGGCGGTAAGGCGCGCGCAGTTGGGTGCGGGCGGCAAAGGTCGGATTGGGATTGTCCGCCCACATCCACATCAGCGGCGTGATTAGCAGCATCCCGTCGTGCAGCGCGCATTCGACCGCCTGACCGGCGCCGGAATGCAGCCGCGTGCGCAGCGCGGCCACGATGCCGATCGCAATGGTGAACGAAGTCGCGTAACTGGGGAACTGACAGTACAGATAGACCGGTTCGTCCTTCTCGGGGTTGATGTAATCGCCCGGCTGGTCGAAATACAGTCCCATCCGCGCCGCGATCAACCCGTCGTCGATCGGACGGTTGCGCCAGGGATGATCGTCGCCATAACCGTTGACCGAACAGTAAACCAAGGCCGGAAAGCGATGCCGCAGGTTTTCATAATCCAGGCCCAGGCTGGCCATATGGTCGTGGCCGAAGGATTCCACCAGAACGTCGGCGCGCTCGATAAACTTTAGTAAAGTGTCGCGCTGCTCGGGATTGTTCAGGTCGAGGGTTACGCTGCGTTTGCTGCGATTGCGGATGAAGTATCCGGGCTCGACCTGACGTAGCGGGTCGCCGCCCGGCGGCTCGATCTTGATGACGTCCGCGCCCTGCTCTGCCAGCACCAGCGTCGCCATGTGACTCGCCAGGTGTTGGGAGAGGTCTAAAATCGTGATTCCTTCGAGACTTCCAGCCACGGTCGGTCCTCCCTGCGTAAGGTCGTTTTCGCCCTAGTTCGCCGGGTTGTCAACCCAGCCGGAATTCAGGATGACTTGATAGATCGAATAGCGTGCAGGGAACATCCGCCCGGTTTCGTCATTAAGGGATCAGCCGCTTTACCCAACGCGGCGAAGTGTTGTATGCGTGCATCAAAGTGTTCGGGCGGCGGCGGAACTACTCCGCTGACCGCAGTCCTTCAGGAGGGAGAAATGAAAGCCGCGATATACCAGGTCCCGGGTGGTCCTCATTCAGTTGAAGAGGTGACGATCGATCATCCAAAGCGCACCGAGGTTCGTTTCCAGATAACCGCCTGCGGAGTCTGCCACAGCGATCTGCTGGTCTGGACGGGAGCCCGCGCCGCGGATTTCCGGCCGCCCATGATTCTCGGCCATGAGATGGCCGGGATCATCGACGAAGTCGGACCCGAGGTCACATTAGTGAAGCCCGGCGATCATGTTATCCGCGGCGGCTCGGGGGTTTGCGGCAAATGCAAATGGTGCATGAGCGGCAAGTACTTCAGATGCAACAACCGGGGGCGCTATACCCGCCGCGCCGCGAACGAACCTCCTACGTCATGGAAGGGCAAGTTCATCGGCGGAATCGGCGGCGGCGCCGGCGGTTTTGCGCAGGCCGCAATCGTGGATGAAACCGCGGTGGTAAAGATCGATGACGACCTGCCGCTGGATCGGATGGCATTGATCGGATGCGGAGTCACGACGGGTTTGGGCGCGGCCTTGACCACTGCCAAGATTCCGCCGGGCGCGACCGTGGCGGTTTTCGGCGCGGGCGGCGTGGGCGGATCGGCGATTCAGGGCGCCAGGATAGCGGGCGCCCGCCAGATAATCGCGGTCGACGTGTTCGACAAGAAGCTGGAGATGGCAAAGAAGTTCGGCGCCACCGACGTAGTCAACGCCAAGAACAGCGATCCGGTCGAAGCGATCCGCGAACTGACCGATGGCGGTGTGGAATACTCTTTCGAGGCAATCGGCAACAAGAAAACCCAGACCCAGACCGTGCTGTGCCTGGCGCCGCGCGGAACTGCGACCTTCGTCGGAGTCGGCAAGGACGGCGACGTGCTGGACGACCTGCCGGTGTACTTCATCACCGCCGCCGAACGGATCGTGCGCGGCCATCATCTGAATTACTCCAGCAACGCGATCGACCTGGGTTACATTGTGAGTCTTTACAAGCGTGGATTGCTCAACCTCGACGACATGGTCAGCCGTCATGGATCATTGGCTGACGTCGATAGGGCGTTCCACGATATGGAGACTGGCGAGGTCGTACGTACGGTGCTGTTGCCACACGGAGCATGAGCCCTCACCCGCCGGCCGATCTGCGTGCAAATCGGCCGGCGGCCTCTCCGGCTTGCCCCGCGTACATGACTGCGGGCGGGGGCGAGGTCACTCAAGGGCGCTCCATTCTTCCAACTCCAACCCCCTCAGGAATCGGCATAAAGGAGACGTTTCATGGATCCTTCCAGCGCGCTTTTGACAGACAAGGTTGCGATCGTCACCGGCGGCGGCCAGGGAATCGGCAAGGGCGTCGCGCTGACGTTTGCCCGCTTCGGAGCCAATGTCGTAATCGCGGACCGCAACGCGGCGCTGGGTGAAAGTGCAGCCGCCGAGATCCGCGCCTTGGGGCGCAAAGGACTGGCGATCACCACCGACGTCAAGGACTTCGAGCAGGTCAAGACCATGGTCGATCGGACAGTGAAAGAGCTGGGCGGCGTCGATGTCCTCGTTAACAATGCGGGCGGCCAGATTCCGCATCCGTTTCTGGACATGGGGCCGGATCGATGGCGGCGCGCAGTCGATTTGAACCTAATGGGGATGGTGCACTGCACCGACGCGGTGGTGCGGGCGATGATCGCCGGCAAGCGGAGCGGCTCGATCATCAACATCTCCAGTATTGAGGGCAGCCGCGCCGTCCCCGGCTATTCGATTTACGGCGCGTGCAAAGCGGGAATGGACAATTTTGCCAAGACGGGAGCGCTGGAGTTCGGCGATTACGGTATCCGCATCAACTCAATCGCTCCGGACGTTATCGACACCGGTATCGCGAATGAACTCAAGAAGGCGGAGAACCAGCACGCGGTGCGCAGCGGGATTCCGCTGGGACGGCTGGGCACGGTGGACGAAGTCGGCGGCGCCGCCGTCTTCCTCGCCTCCGACCTGTCCTCTTATGTGACGGGCATCACGCTCTTCGTTGACGGCGGCACGTGGGCAGCGGGCGGCTGGAAGCATGAGGGTGATAGCTGGACGCTGTTCCCCGGGGTAAGGATGGCGCCGCGCAAACCGGTGCCAAAAGCGTAGACAATCGGCTTTTCATTCAGGTGCCCAAGCTCCCGGCGGTGTGCGCTGACGACACGCTCACCCTAACCCTCATCCCGGGCTCGGGAGAGTTGGGGATGAGTGTCTGTGATGCTTCGGCCTACAACCCCTGGCGCTTGCGCAGATCGAACAGGCGCGAGGGCGACATCGGCAGCTCGGTGATCCTGATGCCTAGCGCATGCGACACCGCGTTGGCCACCGCGGCGGGCGGCGGTACGATTGGAACCTCGCCGACGCCGCGCACGCCCAGCGGATGCGACGGGTTGGGCACCTCGACCAGGATGGTCTCGATCATGGGCAAGTCCAGGCAGGTAGGCATCCGGTAGTCGAGGAACCCAGTGTTCCGCAGGCGGCCGTCTTTGTCATAGACGTATTCCTCGTTGAGCGCCCAGCCGATTCCTTGCGAGGTTCCGCCCTGCATCTGGCTTTCCACATAGCTGGGATGAATCGCGCGGCCCACGTCCTGCGCGATAGTGCAGCGCAGCACCTGTACCTTGGAAGTGTCGGGATCGACTTCAACGTCCACCAGCACGGCCGAATAGTTGGGACCGCCGCCGGCGCCAACGATATTGGCGCGCCCGCAGATGGGCCCACCGGTGCGCAGCGCCTTGCCCGCGATTTCCTTCATCGTTAGGGGAGCCTTGCCGTTGTGCTTGGACACCGCCTTGCCGTCGATCCAGTCGACGTCCGCGGCTGGAATCTCCATTATCTTCGCCGCCCGCTCTTTCATCTCGCGGACCGCGTCCTCCGCCGCGCGCATTGCGGCCAGCGTCGAGGTGGCGCCGGTTCGGCTGCCGGCGGTCGGATCGGTATATCCAATCGAATCGGTATCGGTGACACCGGGACGGACGGAGCTAACCGGAATCCCCAGCACCTCGGCCGCGACCATCGCGCACGCGGCGCGCGAGCCGCCGATATCGACCGCACCAGTGACGAGGCTGGCGGTACCGTCAACATGAATGTTGATCATCGCGGAAGACTGCATCCCACCGGTGTGCCAGGCGCCGACCGCAAGTCCGCGTCCGCGCAGCTTACCCGTCAGCTTGGACTTGTAATGCTCACTGTTCTTCAGCGTCTCCAGAGTATCGACGAACCCGATCCGTGGCTGCGGCGGCCCGGCCATGGTGCGCGTGCCGGTGCGCGCGCTGTTCCTTATCCTGATATCGATCGGATCCATCCCGATCTTCTGCGCCAGTTCGTCGATTACGGATTCCACGGCAAATGCCGACTGGGTTGCGCCGGGCGCACGGTAGGCCCCGGTGCGCGGCCGATTAAGCACCACGTCGTAGCCGTCGATGACGTAGTTTTCGACATCATACGCCGAGATTGCGGTCATGCACCCGATGTAGACCACGGAGCCCGGAAAGGCACCCGCCTCGTAGGCCATCCAGACCTCCGCCGCGGTGATCTTGCCGTCGCGCTTAGCTCCCATTTTGCATTTCAGATAGGAGCCCGGCGTGGGGCCGGTGGACTTCTGCACTTCCGCGCGCGTCATCACCATCTTGACCGGATGCGCGGTGATCTTCGACAGCAGCAGCGCCAGCGGCTCGTAATACACCAGTAGCTTCGCGCCGAAACCCCCGCCAATCTCCGCCGGCACCACCTTGATGTCGCTGACGGAGATTCCGGTCAGATCGGAGCACATCGCGCGCACGTCGAACGGACCCTGGGTGGAGCAGTAAACGACGGCTTTGCCGTCGGGCTCGAAGTAAGCCAACGCGTTGTGAGGCTCGATGTATCCCTGGTGCACGGTGGCGGTGCGGAACTCATGCTCTACCACCACGTCTGCATCATTGAAGCCTTTTTCAATGTCGCCATGATCGTAATGGATATGACGGGCCACGTTGGACGGCTTGCCGGATTCATCCTTTACATCTTGATGCAGGACCGGTGCCTCGGGCTTCATCGCATCCATCACGTCAAGCACCGCCGGCAGAACTTCGTATTCGACCTCGATCAGATCGAGCGCCTCTTCGGCGATATGCGGGCTGGTCGCCGCCACGATCGCTACACCGTGACCGTGGTAGAGGACTTTTTCGTTGGCGATGAGGTTCTCCGCCAAATGGCGCGGGTTATAGGGCACGACGCCGCCATAGCGGTAGCCCACTTCAGCAATCGGAGGAAAGTCCTTGTAAGTGATCACCGCCTTGACGCCGGGATGTTTGGCCGCCTTTTCGGTATTGATTGATTTGATCCGCGCGTGCGCATACGGACTGCGCAACACCTTGGCCCACAACATCTCGGGCATGCTGTAGTCGGCGCCATACTTGGCCCGCCCGATTACCTTCTCCACTCCGTCGTGACGAACCGGGCGTGTGCCAATCACCTTGAACTCGTGTACCTGTTCCGACGCTGTGCTCATGGCGCTCTCCTGGGCTTTGCGGCTCGCATCGAGCCGGGCTGATTATCAACGTTACCAGACAGGTCGAATTCAGTCTTGCCGCCTGGATCCGATCTTTCTGTTACAGATTGCCTCTGGCCGGGGCAAGCCGCAGAAATCATGTAGAATCACAAACTGGCGCGCCCGGCGCCCTTAGTAACCGCTGATCGAACGGCGGCAGCCGACGCAGTTCCAGGTATCAGAGCTCTCTCCAGTCCACTCCCCAGGCGGCGGCCAGTTCGGGAGCGGTGGTGAGAAAGGCCAGACCGACCAGCGCGTTCTTGAGCACCATGTCACCGTACTCAGGTGGAAAGCCAACCACACAATCGGTGGGGATGACGACACGGTAAGCGCGGTTGACAGCCTCGATGGTGGCGCCGGTTATCGCGACGTTGATCGAAACGCCGGTGGGTACGATCGTGCGGATTCCCATGTTGCGGCAGATGCTGTCCAGGCTGGTGTCATGGAACGCAGTCATCCCGTGGGTGCGCCAGATCACGAAGTCGCCTTCATGTGGCTCAAGGCCGGGCAAGTTGGCGGCCTCGGGCGAGCCAACCTGCATCCCGCGCCGGCCGGACTTCTTGAGCGCCTGCGCCAGCCGCGTGTTGGTCATCGAGCCCAAGCCGTCAGGGCGAGCGCCCGCCGGGCAGTGGAACACATGTACTCCGGCCTTGCGCGCGGCTTTAAGCAGTTTGGACAACTGCGGAACCAGGCGGCGCGATGCCGCGGCGTCGCGCAGCGCCGATAGAGGAGCCGGCGTGTACTCGCCGATCACTCCCTGCTGGACTTCGATTGCCAAAAGCGCAGTGGTTTCGGGTTGCGCAAATTCCGTAAGATCAATTGGCATCCCTAAGATCCTCTCTTATAGTTGCGCCACTGGCCCCGCCGCAGGGCCCAATTGAAGCGAACACGACGGGCCGCGTTCCCACCATAGCAAACGCAACGGCGCTTCGCGCAAGTCGACGCCGACCGATTTGAAAGCTGCTCCGACCATCAATGCTGGTCGCTGCCCCCTAACTGCCAGCAACCTCGTCAGAGGGCAGTTTTCGGACGCGATTCGCCCTGTCCGTTTGTAAAAATTGCATACAGCGGGCCTCACAAGCCTGTAAGATTTTGCGCTTGGACGAATTTATCAAGTAATTTTCAGCTAGATTCTGGATTTCCACCAGCATTACCGCTTCGTTCGTTTGCTTGTAAGATTTACAAGCTCCAAGCACTTTCTCGCATCTTTGTGACGAATTGCTTGCGTTCTTTCTGAATTCTAACCATGGCCCATTAATTGCTGTTCTCCAAAATCGGTTGTCGCCACAGGTGGTTTTTGCATCCAGGCACTAATGTGCTTTTCCCACCAGGGCGGGCGGATGACGAAGCTTCGAACCAAATCACGCGGCAGCCTGACCAGAGGTAGAAAATGATCAGCTCTAGCCATCGCGTGGAATCGGCGTTGGAGGTGGGGGCCCGCTTGGAGGCGTCACTACCGGCAACCTTTCGTGGAGACATCGTTCTCCCCGGGCAGTACTACGACATCGTTGGGCGCAAGCGCTGGCAGGACGGCGAATACCGTCTCGCATTTGCGGTTCTGGCCGACGCAATCGCCAGCTACTACAAGTACAAAGGCGCCAAGAGCCGCAAGGGCCGCTTACTGTTCGAGGAAGTTCGGCTCTGGATGCACTCGCACAGCCGCAACGGCGTGTTTGCATTCCGCAATCTCTGCGAGATGCTCGGCATTGATCCGGACGCGCTGATGGACGCGCTGGAAAAGGGGCGCGATCTTGGCGAGCCGGCGCTGCGCGAGATTCGCGTCTGGCGGGGCAAGCCACGCCGCGGAATGAGTGCCAGCAGCAGCGGTAACTCATCCCGTCGCCGTGCGGTGCGCCGACACTCACCATCCCAGGCAGTCTCCCTTTAATGTGACGACGGTTGGTGGGGGGTTGCCGCGGGCAACTGATCAACCAGGACCGACGCCTTTAGAGCCAGGCTCCGGGCTGTAAGATAATCCTGCTCGTTGAACGCTTGCTGGGCGCTGTCCCGCAGTCTGCGGATCACGGTTATCTGCTCGCTTTGCATACCCTGAGATTCGCCGTCGGCTTGCGCCAGGCGCTTGTTGACTTGCGCGATTGCGACCTGAGCATCGTGCTGTGTGGCGCTATTCATGGCCGAGGTGACGGTTGGACTGGTTGATGGCTGCGCCCTGGGTGTTGGTTGAGGCGACGGCTCTTCCGGCTTTTTCTGGATTACGACCGGTTGAGGAGGCGGCTGCGGCGGTTCCGGCTGATTGACGACCTCAGGTTGTACCTCACGCCATTGATGAGCCGGCTGCGCAGTTTGCACCGCCGGTGTCGCTATGGGCGCCGGCTCCGACGGATGGATCCATGCCGGAGTCCAGGAAGTCCAGGAATTGCCGGACTGTGCCGTGCAGCCGTACGGCGCCGCCAAGGCGATCAACGCCAGCAGCAAGCGGCCGGCCCTTAAACGCGCGAAGAACAAATGTGACATCAGCTCAATTGCGCGGCCGCCGGGGGAACGTCGTTGACTCTCGGAAGCTGAATTTTGAAGGTGGTTCCGACCCCTGGTTTCGACTCGACGTTGACGGAGCCGCCGTGCAGGTCGATTGCCCGCAGTGCCAATGACAGGCCCAGACCGGACCCCCCCTCTTTGGTTGTAAAGTAAAGGTTGAAGATTCTTTCCAGATTTTCCTTGCTGATCCCAGCCCCGCAATCCCTGATATCAATCTCGACGCCGCCCTCACCGTCGCAGTGAGCGGTGCTCAGCGTCATCACCCCGCCCTGAGGCATCGCTTCGACCCCATTGTTTATCATGTTGCGCAGCGCCTCGCTGAGCAGATCGCGGTCGGCCTTGATGATCGGTATGGTGTTATCGAGCTGATATTCCACGCGGATATCGGGACGGGTGATTTGGCTGGCGATCTCGCGCAGCAAATCGTTGACCGCGAGGTCTTCGCATTTAAGCTGCTCGGGGCGCATGAAGCGCATCAGGGCGTCAATCGCCTTGGCCAGGCGCGAGATCTCCTGGCTGACGCGGGAGATTCGCGAGGCCGGATCACGGCCGCCTTCAACGTCCTGGCGCAGCAGCTCCAATTGCAATGTCATAACGTTGAGCGGAGTACGGATCTGATGCGCGACGCCGGACAGCAAGCTGCCCAGGCGCGCCAGCCGGCTGGACTGATCGACCACCGTTTCCAGTTCGCGTACTTGCTCCAGGTCGCGCATGATTACCAGAAGTCCCGCGCTTTCGCGCCCTTGGCCCAGCGAAAGGGCCGAGACCAGAAACCGCCTGCGGTCGAAGCGATCGCCGATCTCGAAGGCGACGTCACGCACCTCGGTGCCGGCCGCCAGCGCCGGCCCGATGAGCTGCATCATGGGGTGGTCGGCACCCAACAGCATGCGCAGCGGCTTGCCCTCACTGACGCCGCCGGCCGGAAGACCGAGCACGCCCTGGGCTTCGGTGTTGGCAAACAGCAAGGTGCCGTCGCTGTCGATCAGCATCACCAGGTCCTGGATCGAGCGCAAGGCGTCAAAGATCCCGCCGCGCTCACTTTCCCAGCGGCTGCGCTCGGCACGGATACGGCGCGACAGCACGTTGAATTTGTCGGCCAGGTTGCTGAACTCGTCGCTTCCAGCGACGTTCAGGTTGACTTCCGCGTTGCCCGCCGCCAGTTGCTCCATGCTGGTGGTGACCGCCAGTACCGGCCGCAGGATTATGTTGCTCAGGGTATAAGCGGCAGCGGTGGTTATGATCAGCGCGAGCAGCGCGATCAGTCCCATGTTTTCCGCCGTCTGATGGACCTGGTTGGCGATGAGGCCGGTGGAGATCCCTACCTTGATAAACCCGAACGGCTTGGAATTGACGTCGATCGAGCGGCTGGATTCATAAAGATGGTCGCTCCATAGCGCCCGCGCCAGTCCCAGCGGCCATTGGGAGGAACTAAGTTCCTCCAAGTCGGATATGGGCAGCACCATCCGGTCCGACTTGGTCTCGGATTCGGGCTCGGTGTTGGAGCTGACCAGGTCGCGTCCATCGATCGAAACGACGCGCAAATAGACCACGTATTCGCTAAAGGCCAGTGAGGAGCGGATGGCGGCCTTCAGCGCCTTGTCATCGCGCAGCACCGTGGCCGGGTCGGCCGTGCCTGCATTGCTCAGCGCGACGCGCACCTGTTCGAACACTTCCTTACTGCAGCGGTCGGCGGAGGTCACCAGGCCGTGCGCCAACAGCCGCAACATCCTATTCAGGTAAAGGGCGCTAACCGCCAGGATCGCGGCAGTCAGCAAAGCCAGAAACGTGGTGGGTAGTTTGGCGCGCAGGCCCACGCTCAGGAGCCTCCCGGCGCGTTACTCAGCTTCGGCCGGTTCTTTACGTTCATAGCGCTCAAGCCGATTGTAGAGAGTTTTCAAGCTTACTCCCAACACTTCGGCGGCGCGAGTCTTATTTCCTCCCGTGAACTCGATCGTCTTGACGATCAAGTCCCGTTCGACGTCGTCCAGGGTGCAGCCCAACCGAATTTGCATCGTGCCGTCACCCTGACCAGGCTTGATGTCGGCAGGCAGGTCACCCAGGGTGAGCAGGGGCGGACGGCCCACGATCACCGCTCGTTCGATCACGTTGCGCAACTGACGCACGTTGCCGGGCCATGGATGGGACTTCAATGCCTGCAGGCAGTCGTGGTCGGCGGCCTGGATGGGCTTGCCGGTTTGCTCCGCGAACTGACGGATGAAAGCGTCAACCAGAAGCACGACGTCGTCGGGCCGGTCGCGCAGCGGAGGCAGTTCGATTGAAAATACGTTAAGCCGATAATAAAGGTCTTCGCGCAGTCGTCCTTCGCGAATCGCCCGATCCAGCGGCCGGTTGGACGCTGCCAGCACCCGCACATTGTAGGGCAGCTCGACGCTCCCGCCCACGCGCCGCAGCTTGCGCTCCTCGAGCACGCGCAGCAGCTTGGCCTGCAACTCGACCTTCATCTCACTGATCTCGTCGAGCATCAGGGTGCCGCCGTCGGCCAGTTCGAAATAGCCCTCGCGGCGGCGGTCCGCGCCCGTAAAGGCTCCGCGTTCGTGGCCGAACAGCTCGCTTTCCATGAGGGTTTCGGGAATAGCGGCGCAGTTGACCGCTATATACGGCCCCTGGCTGCGCTTGGAGAGCTCATGGATTGTCTTGGCCACCAGCTCTTTGCCGGTACCGCTTTCGCCGGTGATGATGGCGGAGGCGTCAGTGGGGGCAATCTGGTCGATCAGTGTCAGCACCCGGCGCATAGCCAGCGACCTGCCCAGCATCGGACCCAACTCGCCTTCGCCGAGGAGGCGGCGGCGCAGGCGGTCGTTCTCCTCGCGCACACTGAGGTGGTCGATGATGTTGCTGAGCAGCGCTTTCAAGTGCGCTGGGTCGATTGGTTTGCGCAGGTACTCGTAAGCGCCCAGTTTGATCGCCGAAACGGCATCGGGAATATCGCCCTCGCCGGAGATCATTACCACCGCCACGTCCATTCCCGCCTCGCGAATCTCGCGCAGCAGCGTAAGGCCGTCCTTGCGCGCCATTTTGAGATCCGCCAGCACGATCTGCGGGCGATGCGACAGGGCGGCTTCCAGCGCTTGCACGCCGTCCTCGGTGACCTCGACCTTATAGCCCCAGGAGATGAGCAGCTCGGACCAGCTCTCACGAGTGGCGCGGTCGTCTTCGGCAATCAGGATTCGCTTGTCAGCCATAAAGTTGGTGCCACCGGGACGCAGGCCCGGGAATCGCAAGAGGCTCTCAGTCTGTAAGGCTAAGCGTGCGATGCTCTGGACGCAAGTTGGCGCACCATGATGCTGGAAATGGGGTCCAATTGTTGCTCTTTTGAACGAACGAAATCTGCGTCCTCGCGGCGAAGCTGTCAACTGGCCGCGTCCCGCGATCCGCCGGAACTTCCTTTTTCACCGCGCCGTCCATGCACCATCCACCGGCATCACCATCCCGGTTACGAAAGAGGCCGCGTCGGAGGACAACCACGCCACGGCTTCGGCGATTTCCTCCGGCCGTCCCATCCGGCCCATCGGCTGCACCGCGTCGGCGGCTTTGCGCTGGCGGCTTTCCGGGGGCAGGTTGCGCTCCACCATCGGGGTGAGAATGAACCCGGGCGCTACCGCATTCACCCGAATATTGGCTTTGGCATATTCCAGCGCCCCACTGCGAGTGAGTTGGGCCACTCCACCCTTTGCCGCGTTGTAGGCCGCCATCCCGGTGGTCGCCACCAGGCCCATTATCGAGGAAGTGTTGACGATACTGCCACCGCCCTGTTTGACCATTTGCGGAATCTCATACTTCATGCACAGCCACACGCCGGTCAGATCTACCGCCAAGATGCGATGCCACAGTTCGTCGGTGATGTCGGGAATGTATGCAATCGGCTGCTCGACACCGGCATTGTTGTAGGCACAATCGAGCCGCCCGAAAGCGTCGACGACGCCGCCGACAAGCCGGCTTACCTGCTCCTCTTTCGAAACGTCGGCCTGGATGAACCGCGCCTCTCCACCATGCTGGCGAACCAGCTCCACTGTGCCACTACCGCCTTCGGCCGCTGTATCGGCGATGACGACTTTGGCCCCCTCGCGGGCAAACACCAGCGCCGTAGCGCGGCCGATTCCGGAACCACCGCCTGTTATCAGGGCAACTTTGCCCGCGAGCAGATCACTCATCTCGTTCCATCTCCTCGTCTTTGGCAAGCGCCAGCGTGTTGTCTGGTGCCGCGACGGCGCCTGGCGTTACGTCCGGTTGTTGTGCATCAAAGCACGGCGCGATGGCAAGGTGCGGGCGCGACAAAGTGCTACGCCAAGGATTCTTGATTAGCGCCGGTTACCGTCGTAAGAGTTCACGGTTACCCCCTGTTGCGCGCGCCCAAGATCGTCGCAGCGGCGGCGGAAGGAGATTCGACAATGGACTTGAAAGACGCGGTTGTAATGGTGACCGGCGGCGGTTCGGGGTTAGGCGCGGCCAGTGCCAGAGAATTTTCCAAAGCCGGTGCGCGTGTTGTGCTGCTCGACCTTCCCTCCGCGCCCGGTCCCGAGGTGCTCAACACGCTGGAGGCGCCCGGAATCTTCACACCCGCGGACGTGACCTCCGAACCGCAAGTGCTGGCGGCAATCGCCTCGGCCCATGAAAAATTCGGCGGAATCCAAGTGCTAATCAACTGCGCCGGAATCGCCACCGCAGAGCGCATTCTGACCAAGGAGGGAGCGGCATCGCTGCGGCGTTTTACGAAAATTATCGAGGTGAACCTGATCGGCACCTTCAACGTCATTCGCCTGGTGGCGGTGGCAATGGCCAAGAACAAACCCAACCCGGACGGCGAGCGAGGCGTAATAATCAACACCGCGTCGGTGGCGGCGTTCGAAGGCCAGATTGGCCAGGCCGCTTATTCAGCGTCCAAGGGCGGGGTGATGTCGATGACGCTGCCGATTGCGCGCGACCTGGCGTCCATTGGAGTACGCGTCTGCACGATCGCGCCGGGCACGTTCGAGACTCCGATGCTGGCCACGTTGCCCGAGCCGGTGCGCAAGGCGCTGGAGGCCAACATTCCATTTCCTCATCGACTGGGTAAGGCTTCGGAGTATGCGATACTGGCGCGCCACATCGCGGAGAATCCGATGCTCAACGGCGAGACCATCAGGCTCGACGGCGGTCTGCGAATGCCGCCCAAGTGAAGTTGGACCGTTGCGATTTTTTCGCCTTGAGAGGGAGAGAAAAAAGCGGCCCTCAATCGCCCTATTTGGCTGCTGACGGTTTGGCGGAAGGAACCGCAGCCGGTTTGGGGGACGTCAACTGATCGGGCGTCTTGATCAGGTCGGTGTAGTCGTACTCGAAAATCTTGTACACCGTGGGGCTGGCGCTGGAAAGCGCATAGTAGTCGGTGCGCGCGGGGCCGTTCTTGTCATTCTCGTTGTGCCGCTCCACTCTGGCCAGCTTGACGCTGCCCATCGCCTTGCCACCTTTGCCCGATATGACGACCTCTTCACCGGGCGCGTTGAGTCCGAACTTATCGAGATTGGCGGCGGAATCCTGTGCGATGGTTTCGGCCTTGAGATCGTGCAGGCGGTCGATGAATTGGCGGACCTTGATTTGGTCCGCATCCGATTTGCCGCCGTCGGTCTCGGTCCACTTGCCGCCCTCTCCTTTTGCGACGGTAAAGGACTTGCCGTTGCTGGTCACCTTCACCTGCTCGACATCATCCGGTTCGAAAGCCAGCACGGTGCGATCGCGCAGGTCGTTCAGACCCTTATCGGCGTCAGTGAACACGTAAGTGTGGACCGTGTACACGTTGGGCTTCTCGCCGCGCCGCACGTAATAATCGTCTTTGCCCGGACCGCTTTCCTTCGTGCCGAATTGCAGCGACTGGCGCGACTGTCCGGGCCCGCTGAATACGGACACCTCCACCGCCGGTTTATCCAGGCCGTACTGCGCCAGGTTGGAAGGATTGTCGCTAGGGAACTCGTCGATGCGGGCGTTGGAAAGCGAACCCAGCAGCGTGCGAACCCGCTCATTGTCGGCGTCATATTTGGCCGGCTTGACGATCTTCCACTTGCCCTGGTCCTTCTCCAGTTCGACCGGCGCGCTGTCGCCCTGCCTGACCACCAGCTTGTTGACATCGTCGACCTTGAAACTCATGAGGGTATGCTGGCGCAGGTCGCTGACCGTGCGCTTGGTGCCGGGGCCGAAGCCGCCCGAGGTGAGCATCACCGCGGGATTGTCGGTGGTCTTGATATAAACCGAATAACCAATGGGCGCGCTCTTACCCACCTCGACGCCCGGATAGGTCTTGTCCTTGGTGCTGACCACCACGGTTGCAGCGGGCTTGTCCAAACCGAAGAGCTTCAGATCACTGGGATGCTCGTCTACGGTGCGTTTTACATCGGCGCTGGCGACTTCATGGGTCAGTGTGGTGGCCGCCGCGGAATCGGCGTCGGTCTTGATCGGCTTGACCATCTTCCAGGCGCCATCGGTCTTTTCGATCTCGATTTCCTGGCCCGGGTATTTAAGGACCAACCTGGTGATGTCATCAGCGTTGATGTCGAAGAGCTTTTTGGTTTCCTCTTCGGGCTTGCCGGCCTGGAAGAAATAGATATATCCCCCGACGAGAACCAACAGAATCAATACGATCAGGGTATTGCGGAATTGCATATGCGGCGATGATTCGTTCCTGGAATGGTTTACCTGAATGGATTAAGCGAATGGAGGGGATGCGTATGGAGCCTTCACCTTAACCCTTCTCCTGGACAGGCAGAGGGGATAAGCATCTTTGCAGGTCAAAAGTCCGTGCGCGGGTCGCATTGATTAAAGGAAAAATCGAGCCTTCGCAACGGCTCAGACGCGCCGTTCCCACCAGACCGCTATTCCCAAAATCAGCAGCAACTCGGGAAGCAGCAGCACCGACAGCATGAAGACCAGGCTGAATTGATCCACCGTCAGCCGGAAGCTGGACGAATGCATGGTGCGCGGCCGAATCGAAATCGACTTCTCTTCACCGGCCAGCCAGTCCACGCTGTTGATCGTGAAATCACGGTTAAAGAACTGGTTGAAGTACTGGTTGGAGGCGAAATCGGTGCTGCCGATCACCACCAGCCGTGCAGTCTGGCCTTCCTTGCCGAAGCCGAGCGTCTTGAGGTCGCCGTCAACCGCGTCGGCCACTGCAATGGGCCCCTTCTGATCCTTGCCGGCGTCGAAGGACGCCTTCTGCTGTTGGAAAATGCCCACCAGGTCGGTTTCCGCCCACGAGGTCTCGCTGGTCTTGGCGAGCTCGACCACCGACAGTCCCGCCTTGAGAGGGCTTTCGGGCTGGACTGAACGGGTCATCGGGAAGACTGTGCGCTGGTTAAAGCCGTTGGTAATGGGATGTGCGCCGTAGGTGGTGACGACCGGGTTCAGCCCGAGCGCCGGGCCGGCGAACAGGCGCAGCACCTGATCAACCAGCACGTCATCGCCGACCTTCAGTCCCCATCCGCCAAGCATCTTGATTAGCCCCGCTTCAGGATCGGGCGTACCGGGCATCGAGGGGCGCAACGTCACCAATACATGACCGCCTCGCTTGAGGTATGCGGTCAAAGCGTCGAGCACATGACCGGAAACGTCGCGCGTCGGTCCCGCGACCACCACCAGGTTGGTGTCGGATGGAACCTCGGGCTTGGAGGCCAGGAACAGCTTGCGGACCGTATAGCCCTCGCCTTCCAGGGCCTGCTTGAGAGACGCGAAGCCCGTGGCCGACTTCGAATCGTCCGGATCACCCTCGCCTTCGCCGTCAAGGAAATCGACGATTTTCCTGGTCCCCTTGGTAACCTTGATAACCGCGTTGGTGAGGTTCTCCTCACTAAGTTCGGTTACGTTGGTGCCGTCGGAAGCATTGTCCCCATACTGCACCCGCGTGGTGCCCATCGTGGTGACCTTGTAGCGCTCGGCCAACTCCGGATGCTTATCCGGGTCGACCATCTGATAACTCACCTTGGGCGACGCGTAAGCGTACGCCTCGTACAGGTCCTTGGCCCGCTGATCCTGGCCACCCTGGAAGAACCCGTAAAACTTAAGCGGTCTGTTGAGGTTTCTGACCGTGCTTATCGACTGGGTGGAGAGGCTGAAAACCTTCTCCTGGGTGGTATCGAAGCGATGATCGTGCCGGTTAGCGAGGTAGTTGATGGCGACCACCAGGGCGATGAACACCAGCGAATAGAAAACCGCGTTGGCGCCGTACCGGGTGGTGCGGCTGCCGAGCGTGGCGCCAAACGATTCGCGGCTGGAAGTAGTCGCCCACAGCACCAGCGCAAAGACCCCGGCGGCCAGGTTGATAAATACGAAAAAGCGAAAGCCGGAAGCGATGAAGTAGTCGATTATTCCGAAAATCAGCAGGACCAGTCCGATGATTCCGGCCAGCGCCGAACTCTTAGCCATCTTGACCCCTTATAAAGCTAGCGCCAGCGTACCGACTCGACCGACCGCTGCGTCAGGAACAGGGCCACGGCGATTACGCTCAGGAAGTAAATGATGTCTTTGGTGGAGATCAGCCCGCGCACCATGGTGGCGAAATGCTCGGGCAGCGACAGATAGCGCAGCAGCCCCGACCATCCGCCGCCGCCGGTTTCCGCCGGCCACGAGATGACATAGAGCAGCAACAGGGCGCCAAAGCAGCTAATCGCCGCGATGATCTGATTCTGGGTCATCGAACTGGTGAACAAACCCACCGCGACGAACGACAGTCCCAGAAAGGCCAGGCCGAGATAACCCGAAAACATCACGCCCAGCTCCGGATTGCCGAACAGCACCAGGATCAGCGGAAAGATGCCAGCCAGCGCCACCATGACCAAGATCAGCACCGCGGCGGCAATAAATTTGCCGGCGACCACTTCGCCGGTGCGCACCGGCGCGGTGAGCAGCAATTCGTAGGTGCCGGCGCGCTTTTCCTCGGCGAAGGTGCGCATCGTGATAGCCGGCACCAGGATCACGAGCACGATCGCCAGGTTGTGCAGCAGCGGCTCGATTACCATCTGGTTCAGATTCATCCGCTGCAACATCTGCGGATTCTGCATCGCCAGGTACATCTGCTGCACCAGGTCAAAACGGCGCAGCAGAGCGAAGAAAAACCATCCGCCGAGCAGCAGAAAAACCGTCATCACCACGTAGGCAATAGGTTGGACAAAGTAGGCCGCGATCTCGCGGCCCGCGATTACCAGCGCGTTCCTCATTGTGCTGAACTCCGCCCTGCTCCGACCTCTTCCAGCTCTTGCTCAGCCTCGACGTCATCGTGCCCGCGCTCGCGCGCGATCGCATTGAGGAAGACGTCCTCGAGCGAGGTTCCGGCGGGCAGCTGATCGAGGCCTTCCTCAAGCACCACATGCCCTTCGTTGATAATCACGACTTTGTCACAGATTTGTGAAACCTCGGGGAGGATATGGGTCGAGAGCACGATCGTGCGAGCGCCGCCCAGTTCGCGGATGAGGGCGCGGATGTCGCGAATCTGACGCGGGTCCAGTCCGATGGTTGGTTCGTCGAGGATCAAGACCTGCGGGTCGTGAATGATAGCGCCAGCCAGGCCGACCCGCTGCCGAAAGCCCTTCGAAAGCTGGCCGCAGATCCGCGACTCCACTTCCTTGAGCCCGCACACATCGATTACGTGCTCCAAGGCGCCGTCGAGGCCGGAGCGCGAAACTCCTCGCAGCCGGCCGGCGAAGCGCAAATACGCCTCGACCCGCATCTCGTTGTACAGCGGCGGATTTTCAGGCAGGTATCCGATCCTGCGCCGCGCTTCCAGGGACTGGGTGAAGATATCCAGGTCATCAACCAGCACGGTTCCGGCGCTGGCCGGCATGTAGCCCGAGATAATCCGCATCGTGGTGGTTTTTCCCGCGCCGTTCGGGCCCAGGAAGCCAAGAATCTGCCCCTTTTTGGCCTGGAAAGAAACGTCATTGATGGCAACGAAGGTGCCGTAGGTTTTAGTGAGGTTCTTGACCTCGATCATCCGCTAAGCTCCGCGGCGGCGGCCGCCGTCAACAATTTTCGACGAAAATCATGTCCCCATATTCAGGGCACTACAACCCATGTCAATTAGTCACGCCGAATCAGGCTGTCAATATATCCAATCGGGCTGCAATACCTCTGCTGGCCTCATCCGATTTCGTTCTGTTAGCCTCCCAAACATGACGGACGGAGGTTCCACCCTCTACCTGGTTGACGGCTCGGGCTACATTTTTCGCGCCTTTCACGCCCTGCCCCAGCTCAATAATTCCCGGGGTCTGCCGACCAACGCAGTGTACGGGTTCGTCCGGATGCTGCTCAAGCTGCTGAAGGACGCGCATCCCGAGCGTCTGGCGATCGTGTTCGATTCGCCGCGCAGGACCTTTCGCGACGACCTGTTCCAGGACTACAAAGCCAACCGCACCTCCCCGCCCAACGACCTGGTCGTGCAGATTCCTTTCATTCATCGCGCGGTCGAGGTCTTTCGCATCAAAAGCCTAATCCTTCCCGGCTACGAAGCCGACGATTTGATCGGGACGCTGGCGCTGCGCGCCGCCCGGCAGCGGATCGAAACGGTGATCGTCACCGGCGATAAGGACTTCATGCAACTGGTGGGTCCGCACATCACGCTGTGGGACACGATGCGCGACAAGCGTATAGGCACGCGCGAGGTGCGCGAAAAGCTCGGCGTGGAGCCCAAGGCGGTGGTCGACTTGATGGCGCTGATGGGCGACTCGATCGATAACGTCAAAGGTGTACCCGGGGTTGGCGAGAAGACCGCCTCCGCGCTGATTCAGAAATTCGGCACGCTCGATAATCTGCTGGCCCGTCTGGATGAGCTGGAGCGCAGCGACCTGAGAGGAGCAAAAAAGCTTGCGCCGACCATCGCACAGCATCGCGACGACGTCGAACTGGCACGCAAGCTGGTGCGTATCGACACCGACACTCCGGTTACTGTGGAGCTCGACGAGCTTGCCTTCCACGGTATCGACGAAAAAGCCACCGCCGAACTGTTGCGCGAGTTGGAATTCAACTCGATTATGCAGGAACTGGCTCCGACCCAGGCCAAACTGCCGGTCTCGGCGGCCCAGGAAGTCGAACTGACCGCGGAGCAGGCTCTCCAGTTGGTCCCCCAGCTTCAAGCCGCCCCGCGCCTGGCCTTCGACCTGAAACCCGACGCCGGCGATAACGCGCTGAAGGTCAAGGCCGAGGGGCTCGAACCGGTTTATGTTTTCGGCCCTCCGGCTGCGGCCGAACTTAAACCTCTACTTGAAGCTCCAAATCCGCCCCGCGCCTGCCATGACCTGAAATCGCATCTGACAGCGTTGTGCGCCAGGGGAATTAAGCTGCAAGGGGTGGATTTCGACACGATGCTGGCCGGGTTTCTAATCAACCCTGGTCGCGCGGAGCCCGCCTTGGAAGACCTGTTCCATGAGCATTTGGCGCCGCTGGGCGGGGCTGTCGTCGGCTCCGCACCGGAAGTGGTCGCGGCGCTGCGCGAGGTGATGGTGCCACGGCTGGAGCGCGACGGACTGCGCGATTTGTTCCACCGAGTAGAGCTGCCGCTGGCTTCGGTCCTGGCGGAAATGGAGCAGGTCGGAATCAAGATCGATTCGGGCGCGCTGGCCGGTATGGGAGTGGAGTTCGGCCAGCAATTGCACCGGCTTGAAGCCGAATGCTTCAAGCTGGCCGGCAGGGAGTTCAACCTCAATTCGCCCAACCAACTGCGCGACGTCCTTTTCACCGAGCTAAAGCTTCCCACCAAAGGCCTGAAGAAAACCAAGAGCGGATACTCCACTGACGTGGACGTACTGACGAAGCTGGCGGAGTCGCACGAACTGCCGCGCAAGCTGCTGGAATACCGGACTATCGCCAAGCTCAAATCGACCTATGTGGATTCGCTGGCGGCGGTCATGAATCAAGAGACCGGGCGCCTTCATACCTCCTTCCATCAGGCCCTGACCGCGACCGGGCGGCTCAGCTCAACCGATCCCAACCTGCAAAACATCCCGACGCGCACCGCGGAGGGCCGGCGTATCCGGCGCGCCTTCGTGGCGGATGACGGATGGGTGCTGCTGTCGGCGGACTACTCGCAAATCGAGCTGCGCGTGCTGGCTCATTTGTCGGGGGACCCGATTTTGGTGGACGCATTCGCCAGCGGCGAGGACATACATCGGCGCACCGCGACCGAGGTGTTGGGTATCGGCGCGGGAGCGGTGGACTCCAACGCGCGGCGGCTGGCCAAGGTGATCAACTTTGGGATCATCTACGGCATGGGGCCGCAGCGGCTGGCGGGCGAACTCAATATTCCGCTCAAGGAAGCCTCCGAGTACATCGAGCGATACTTCAAGCGTCTGCCGGGCGTCAGTGCTTATTTGGAGGAGTGCCTGCACCAGGCGCGCGAGCGCGGTTACGTCGTGACCCTGCTGGGGCGGCGCCGCTATCTGCCCGAACTGTCCTCCCCGCAGGGCGGGGCGCGGGCGCAGGCGGAGAGGATTGCTATCAACACGCCGATTCAGGGCACAGCCGCCGATTTGATAAAGATGGCTATGGTTCGTCTGCACGATCTCCTGCGGGCGCGGTCTGATGAGGCGCGGATGCTGCTGCAAGTGCATGATGAACTGCTCTTCGAGGTGCAGCGCCAAAGCCTGGAAGAAGTCTCCAGGATGGTGCGGGAACAGATGGAAAACGTGGCACAGCTTCGGGTTTCCCTCGAGGTGGAATTGAAGTCTGGGCCGAATTGGGCGGAATTATCCTGACATAAGGATGAATTTCGCACCGCCTAAACTCGTCTACCAAAATTGAGTAGCGCCGGAAGACCTGAGGACGACGAACAGGACCTGGTCAGGCGGGCCAAGCACGGCGATCGCGAGGCGTTCGGCGTGCTGGTCCAGCGTTATCAGCAGCGGGTCGTGGGCGTGGCCAGAGCGCTGGTTCATAACCCCGACGACGCCGTGGAATTGGGTCAGGAAACGTTTATTCGCGCCTTTCAGAATTTGAAGAGTTTCGAGGGGCGGTCCAGTTTTTCGACCTGGCTTTACCGGATCGCCTCGAACCTTGCGATTGACTGGCGCCGCCGGGAGAGCAGGTACATGGTGGCGCATGGGGAAGAAGCTGAAAACGAATTACGCAAGATACCTTCCGGGGAAGGCGACTCCTTTCGCGCCCTGGCGCGCGACGAAACCAGCCGCAAGGTACGGGAGGCCTTGAAAGAGTTGACGGCGGAGCATCGCCAAGTGATACTTTTACGCGAGATGGAGGGTCTCAGCTACGAGGAAATCAGTGATATCCTCAGTTGCCCAAAGGGCACGGTAATGAGCCGTCTGCACTACGCGCGCAGCCATCTACGCGATCTGCTCAAGGATGTGGAGGCGAGTTGACCGTGTCTCATTGCGACGACATCGCCCCGCTGCTTAGCGCGTACAGCGACGGTGAACTCTCTCCGCTCGAAACCGATCAAGTCACCCGCCATCTTGATAGCTGCGAGGCCTGCCGCGATACCCTGGTGGACTTCGTCCTGCTGGGCCATCACCTGCGCAGCGCCGTGCCGATGCCCTCGCTGGATGGATTCGTGGAAAACGTGATGGGCAGCATCGCGGCCGAACGCCGGCCGCTTCGCGACCGGGCGCTCAACTGGTTGGATGAACTGCGCGGGCGATGGGTGGCGATAGTATCGCTGGGGGGCGCTGCAATCGCCACCGCTGCTCTCCTCCTGGTTTTGGCGGAACCCGCGACTGTGGGCAGGCTTGCTAGCCTGTTTCACGGCCCCGCCAACCCCGTCGTCGAGGTGGCCAAACAAGAACCGCCGCGCAACCCGGTTGAACCTGAGCCGGTCGCGGTGACCGCATCCGTACCCTCGAACAGCCAGGCATTCATCTCGCGGCTGGAGGCCAAGCCTCCATCTGTAGCTACCTGGAGCGAGCCGGACAATAAAACCACCGTGATCTGGCTCGGTGATGACGCTTCGGGAAATGACTGAAAGTTTTTGCAGACGCTCGACTATCGCCGCCGCGGTCGTGCTGATCACGGTCGTCGCCGTTGCCGCCCAGACCGGCAGGCCCCAGGTGAACGTAAAAATTGATTCGGTGCTCGCGGCCGATACGAATCAGGGATGCGACCAGCGGCTGAGTTGGCTCAAGCATCGCCTGAAAGGCCTTTTTCACTACAGCACCTACCATCTGATGCATCATGACGAGAGCCATACGGGATTCGGTCAGACCGCTACCTTTCTCCTGCCCGGCGGACGCATCCTGCATGTCGAGCCGATGGGCATGGACGGAGAAATGATCCGGATGGAGGTGATGTTGTTTCAGGGCGAGGAGCCGATGATGACCACCGATTTGAAGATCATGAACCATGGAATCTTCATGGTCGGCGGTCCCCGCTACGAGCGCGGAACTCTAATCATCTCGATCGAGACCGAGGCTCCGGAATCTGCCGGCGACACACCCGCGCCCGCCGCCGTTCCGGCTTCAGATCGCTAACAGACTGCGAGATTGGCGGGCATCCGCTTCGCGCCGCCTTGTTAGTCTCGCATCCTCACGTACATCAGCGCGTCGCCGATACGATTGTCCTTGAAGATATAGTTGCGCAGGCGGCACTCCAGTGTGAAACCGGCTTTCTCCAATACTCGGGCCGAGGCGGGGTTCCATTCGAAAACAGTGGCCTGGAGGCGGCGGATGTCGAAAGTTGCAAACGCATACTCGGCAACGGCCGTAGCCGCGATGGTTGCAAATCCGCGGCCCCACATGGTCTCGCCCAGCCAGTAGCCCATCTCGGCCGTCATCCGATGCACGTCGGTGAAGAATTCAAGACCGATTCCGCCGATCGATTCGGCTTCAAACTCAATCGCGAAATTGTGCGGCTTGCCGGTGTCGGCGGCGCGAAGCGTAAGCCATTCGCGCGCATCTGCCTCCGTGTATGGATGGGGAAACCGATCCCTCAGATTGACCCAGATTTTGCGGTTGTTGGCGTGGCGTACCAAGGCTTGAATGTCGGACATCCTCCATGGTCGCAGCACCAATGGATTGGCTTCAATCATTTTTATCCCGTAGCGCCGGCCTCCGTGCCGGGTTCTTTTTCGCCTGCACGTGTCTTTGAGGCCCTCACGATGCTAAAAGCAGGGCCATGAAATTTGGAACGTTCATAGCTCAAGTTCCCGGATTCGATTTGGCCTCGGGCGTGCGTACAATCGAAGCACTCGGTTTTGAATCAGTATGGGTCGGCGATCATATCGCCCTGCGCGACGATCACAAGGCCCCCTACCCGTATTCCCCCAACCAGCGCTACCAGTTACCGGCCAATTATCCCTTTTCGGATCCGTTCGTTCTGCTCACCTATGCCGCTGCTCTGACAACGCGGCTGCGGCTTGCCACCGGAGTTTACTTGCTACCGCTGCGCAACCCCTTCACCACCGCCAAGGCGGTGGCGACGCTCGACGCGCTCAGCAACGGGCGATTCATCTTCGGCGTCGGGATGGGATGGATGTCGGATGAATTTGAACTGATGGGCTACGACTTCAAGGATCGCGGCGCGCGCATGGTTGAATACATGGCGCTGCTGACGGAGGTTTGGAGCAAGCCGGTCGCGGCTTTTGAAGGCCGCACCGTGAAGACCGAGGGCTTCAGCTTTTATCCGCAGCCTCTTCAGCAGCCACATCCGCCTTTTGTGTTGGGCGGCAATACCGACCCGTCTTTGAAGCGCGCCGCGCGTCTGGGCGATGGATGGTTCGGGATTGTCACCAGTATTGAACAGGCGCGCGATTACCTGGGACGGCTGGCCGAATTCGAACGGCAGGCGGGACGGGAACGAAAGCTGGAACGCACGCTGCTGCCAACCTGGAATGTAAGCGTGGAGGATGTGAGGCGGCTGGCTGAACTTGGAGTCGAGCGGGTTATCGACGCCGGCTGGTTCGGCATGCGCGATCCGATGGGGTATTTGAAGCAGTTTGCTGACCGGTTGATCCAGGAATTCGCGGAGTAGCACAGGTCTGATCCCGCGGAAGCGGAAGTTAATTGCCGGTCTCCGCGATCACATGGGCGATTGCGTGCTGCGCACTGTGACTGATGCTCAGTTGAAAGCTCACCACGTTGCGCCGACCCGCGAACTCCGCCGCCTTGCCCGACAGCTTGATAGATGGCGGACGGCCGCGCGACCTGTACACCTCTATGTCCCGCCATCCGACGTGGCGATTCCATCCGGTGCCAAGCGCTTTCATGACCGCTTCTTTGGCGGCAAAACGCGCGGCATAGCTCTGAAAGCGCCCCCGCCCACGCGCTTCGCAGTAATCAATCTCGCCTTGAGTAAAGACCCGTTGGCGGAAGCGCACGCCGGTTGCCGGGCGCTCCAGCGCCTGCCTGACTCGTTCGACCTCGATCAGATCTATGCCGGTACCGAAAATCACCCTTCGCGTTCCATTACGGATGAGGGGACAAGCGGCGCCGCACGCGTAATGTCATTGCTCGTCGCGGCATCCTGCCGCATGATATCAACCACTGCCTGAAAAGGAAGCCGGAGAAGTTTCGATGGTCACAGTTACAGTAAACAAGGCCAAATGTATCGGCAGCGGCGACTGCGTCGAGACCGCGCCCAAGGTTTTTGCCTTCGATGATAAAGGCAAGTCCGAAGTGATCGACCCCAAAGGCTCCGACGACCGCGTGATCGTGTCGGCAGCACGCAGCTGCCCGGTCAAAGCGATCACAGTGGTCGATGAAGCGGGCCAGCAGTTGTTCCCGCCGCCCAAGCAGTGATTACCGCGTGCGCTCAGCCAGCGAACAGGCGTTTGTAACTGCGCTGCACTCGAAGCGCGGCCGCGTCGGCGCTCACTGGCTGCTCGCCGGCCGGACCCAGATCAAGGAGCATGCACTTGATTGAGCCGCCGCCCTTGGCGAGGAACTCGCTGACGTCCACTGTCACCGGTTCCACGCCGCGCTCGCGCACCGCACGGCGCAGCTCCTCGCTGATGCCCTCGGGCATAAACAGATACAGACGCCCCGCGTGCTGGATCTGGAAGGAGTTGGCCGCGTAGATCGCGGCGTCGGCCTGGCTCAGCTCCACCAGGTCGGCGCCTAAGGCTTCGCGCACACGGCCGCGCGCCGGGACGCTCAGCCCGTCAAGATAGGCGAGCAGGAATTCGCGGCGCGGCCCGAATGAGCACAGCACCGTGTCGCCGTGATAGTACGCTTCAAGAACCAGTTCAAGCGCCAGGATTTCGCGCTCTCCCGCTATCGGCCGCAGTTCATCTATCGCGTCCGCTTCGGAACGCAGGCCATAGACGCGCCGCCACGGCGGTATCTGGAGCGTAGGCACAAAGCGCTGGCGCTCAATCTTGCCATAAGTGAACAGCATGTAGCGGCCCGCCGGAAAGAAGTCCGCCTCGCCTTCGAACCGATGTAAGACGGGGCTGGTTTTGAAGCCGAGCGACTCGATGAACGGACGGTACACCTCGCGCTCCGGGGCGCGCGTCGGCAGGAGGTTCGCGAGATGGAAAGTCTTGTCCGCCGCCGCACCGTCTTCCAACGGATAAAGAAAGCCTGCGTTGGCGGGATAGACCAGACCGGGCAGATCGGCGCGCGGTCCGATAACGAAGACCTCGGCGCCATGATCGAGCAGCGTGCGCGCCATCGAATGCCATTGCCGCCGCGCCAGTTCGGGATCCACCTTCTTCTTCATCCCGAGCACGTTGCGCGTGTGAGGATTGGCGCCGCCGCGCACCGAGAAATAGCGCGGGTCCCCCATGATGATAGTCCTGGCCATCGGCTGTGCCTCTGATCGAGATCATATCATTCGAGGCAAGTGCGGCGCGGAGAAAGAAACAGGTCTTTACGAGCTATCGCAAATAGGCCTCGGCTATCGGCGTCAGGATCCGATCGGTTTGCCCCGGCGGAATTGGCGTCAGCAGGAAGAGGATGCGCGTGGCACCGGCCTTGCGATATTCCTCCACCTGCCTATGCGCTTCCGCTGGGCCGGTGGCGGCTTGTATTAAGATCGTAATCTCGATGGAGTTGAAGTCGCGTCCTGACGCAGCGCACATCTCCTTGAGCTTGGCGACCTCCTCGGCCAGGCGTTCCGGGTCGAGCCCGGTCGGCATCCATCCTTCGCCGACGGCCACTGTGTCTTTCAAGCGGCGATCGAACTTCGGCCCGGCGCCGGTGCAGATGTAAACCGGCGTGTGTGGTTGCTGAATCGGCTTGGGCCAGCACTTCACCGGCGGGAAACTGACGAACTCGCCCTGAAAGGAGGCCTCCGGCTTGGTCCACAGTTCCTTCATCGCACGGACGTACTCGCGCACGACGATCCATCGGCGGCGGAAGTCCTGACCCATGATCTCGGTCTCCTCGCGCAGCCATCCGCCACCCACGCCCAGGATGAAACGGCCCTGCGAGTAATAGTCCAGCGTCGCGACTTCCTTCGCCAGAATGATTGGATCGCGCTCCGCGGCCAGGCAAACTGCAGTGCCCAACACCAAACGCGTGGTCGCACAGGCCGCGACGGTGAGTGAAATGAACGGGTCGAGCAGACGTTCGTAATACTCGGGCATCACGGAATCGCCGAGCGCGATAAGCGCCCCGGCTACCACCGGGATTATCGGATGCTCGCCGGTGAACATCGACTCGAAGCCCAGTTCCTCGCACTTGCGGGCAACCACGTCGGACGTCTCAGAGCGGTCGGTGAAGCCGAGACAAAGGCCGATTTTCATGCGTCAGATCTCTCCTGCAAACAATGGATTAATGCCGGGAGCGTATTTTCCCGCGCCTGCACCCTACTTGTTGAACGGCTCGATCAATTCAAGGAAGGTGCCGTCCGGATCCTTGAAGCAGAAAAAACGCGCCCCGGCCTTTCTGCCGGCGCTCATCACCACCGGCTCCGAAACCATCTCCACCCCCGCCGCCACCAGGCGCGCGTACTCCTCGTCGAGATTCTTGGTGAACAGCGCGATACGATTGATCCCGGCGTGATACAGATGCGGATACGGCGCGCCATCGGTTTTGGGCTGCTTCCATTCGATTAGATCGATTCGAGTCGCACGCGGATCGTCGCTAAGCGCCAGCAGCGCGGCCCGTGCGACGCTGCCTGGAATGTTGAGACCCTTGTCATTGCCCTTGTTGGGACCCTCGCCGATATCGAGCACGATCTTGAAGCCGAGCATTTTGTAAAACTCGAGCGAGCGCTCGAAATTCGTGACGTTTACGTTGACGTGAAAGACCGACTTGATCATGGCGGCTAACCTCGTCCGGAAAATTCATTATGTGAAAATGCGGACACCAGCTTCCGATCGCCGAAACAACTATCCGGAAAAAACCGGCGGCGCAAACATCGCGGGCGGGCCCGCCGATGCCGGCGGCCCTTGACATTATTTTGAACGCGTTATAAAAACGAACGCATACCGTCTTTGATACATGTTATGGGTTTAAGGGAAAAACGGAAGCTGGAGCGGCGCGAGCGCATCCTGCACGCCGCACAGCGGCTGATCCGAGACACCGGCAGCGTCGGCCTGTCGATGCGGGCTTTGGCGCGCACGGCCGAAGTGAGTCTGGCGACCCCTTACAATCTATTCGGCTCCAAGGGAGCTGTTCTGGCCGAACTCGGATTGGCAGTGCTGAAAAAGCTGGAACGCGAGATGGATCAACTCCGCTCGCGCGATCCGATCGAAGATCTGCTGCATATAGCGGAGCTCGGCGCGAACACCTACGCTTCCGATCCCCGGTTTTACCGGACACTGATGGGAACCCTTACGGCGTCGGCCAGGGGGCTTCACGATGACGCAATCTCCGGCGGCAGCGTCAGGCTGTGGCAGCGGCCGGTTGAGGCGGGGATCCGCGCGGGTCTGCTGCGCGCGGACGCCGATTCGGAATTCGTCGCGCGCGACCTGGTAATCACCTTTCTCGGGGTACTGGATCTGTGGGTACGCGGAGTTCTGGACGGCGACGCGATGCGCGTTCACATCTTGTACGCCTTCGCGCTCACCCTGCTGGGTCTTTCGACCGGCGCCAGCCGACCTAAGCTGCTGCGCCACTACCATCGGTTCCAGCGTCAATTGCCCCGCGAGATTCAGGTGGTTGAAAACGGCTCACGGCCACGCAGGAAGGCCGGCCCTGCGGCGGGCGGCGCGCGCAACAGAAAAACACGGGCGCTCGATGCGGCGCTTCCAGGATTGCATTGAAGCAACTTTCCTAAGTAACGGAGGGATGAAATGAAGTTCGGATTACTCGCAGCACTGCAGCTGCCCAAGCCTTGGAAGCCGGATTCGGAACTCCGTGTCTGGCGTGACGGACTTGAACAAATGGAAATCGCCGACCGGGTCGGCATCGACTACGTCTGGCAGGTCGAGCACCATTTCCTGGAAGAATACTCGCACTCCTCCGCTGCCGAGACTTTCCTGGCCGCCGCCAGCCAGCGGACCAAGCAGATGCGCCTAGGGTCGGGGATCACCCTGCTGCCGCCCAACTACAATCATCCGGCGCGCGTCGCGGAGCGGGTAGCCGCGCTGGACCTTGTCAGCGAAGGCCGGGCAGAGTTCGGCACCGGCGAGTCATCAACGTTCGCAGAACTGGACGCGTTTCACGTGTCGCGCACGGAGAAGCGCGCGATGTGGCGCGAATCCCTGCAGACGATCTGCCGCATGATGGTGGAAGAACCCTTCCGCGGTCATATTGGCAAGTACTTCAAGATGCCGCCGCGCAACGTGATTCCCAAGCCGATCCAGAAGCCGCATCCTCCAGTGTGGGTCGCCTGCTCGCGCCAGGAGACCATCGTGATGGCCGGCAAGCTCGGCCTGGGAGTGCTGACCTTCGGTTTCCTGTCCCCGGTGGACGCCCAGAAATGGACCGCGGACTATTACCGGTCGCTGACCGAGGATTGCCAGCCGATCGCCTACGCTGTCAATCCCAACGTCGCCTTCCTGTCCGGCTTTGCCTGCCACAAGAATGGCGATTTTGCCCGGCAGATCGGAACCGAGGGGCGCCAATTTTTCGGTCACGCATTCCGCCATCATTACGTGGACGGCGTGCATCGCCCGGCAATCACCGATCTGTGGACCGATTTCAAGAATACTCCTCCGCAGCTGCTCGCCCCGCTCGATCCCAACAATGAATGCATGGGCACGCCCGATGATATCCGCAAGGTTTTGCTCAATTACGAAGCATCCGGCGTGGACCAGGTCATACTCATCGCGCAAGAAGGCAAGATCACGCACGAGCAGATTTGCGAGGGCTTCGAGCTGCTGGGCAAGAGCGTGGTGCCCGAATTCAAGGAGCGCGACGAGAAGCTGTCCAAGCAGAAGGCCGAGCGGCTCGCGCCGGTGATCGAGCAGGCCATGAAGCGGCGCATGAAGCCGGAAATTCCCGACTTCGGCGAGGAATACCTGGTTCGCGCCGACGGTCTGAAGATCAAGCACTTTGGTTGGGATCCCGCCTACGCCGACCTGCTTGAACAGGCCAAGGCCCAGCTCGCCCAACAGCCTGCGCCGGCCCAATCCAACAAGTAACTCCGGGCTTTTGATTACACCCGCGTTCGGCGACGCTGCCGAACGCGGGTTTTCGCCCACGTGGCAAAGATGGTAGAGGGGGAAGCGGAGGATAAAGTCATGAGCGCGAGCTGTCGCCGGATGTGGGGTCTCCCAGGCGCCGAGTTCATCATTCCGCCGATGGGGCCCGAGCGGCCGGAACCGTTTACCTTCGTATGCCCGCCCATATTGATCGAACACGACAAGGGGTTGGTGCTGTTCGACACCGGATGCCATCCGCGGATCATGGATGATATCGTCGGCTACTGGGGCGACTTCTGGAAGATGATCGAAGTCAAATTTGCCGCCTCGGACACGCTCGACAAGCAGATCAAGGGATTGGGTTACAAGCTGGACGACGTCAAGTACGTCATCTTGTCCCATCTGCACATGGACCATACCGGCGGGATGTCGCTGTTCCCCAACGCAAAATTCCTGGTCGGCGCCAACGAAATCCGTTTCGCCTACTGGGCCGATCCGGCGCAGCGGCCGTTCTTCGTGATGGGCGACCTGGTTCCGGCGCGCGGCTTTGACTGGCTTGAAGTCGGCGAGGACTACGATCTGTTCGGCGACGGGAGCCTGCAGATGTTGAAGACTCCGGGCCATACGCCGGGCGAATCCACCCTGCTGGTGACGCTGCCCAGCCGCAAATTCGTGCTGACCGGCGATACGGTCCATACGCGCCAGGACCTGGCGGAGGAAAAGCCCATGGTGATCGATTACGATCCGGCGCAGGCGATCGAGTCGCTCAAGCGGTTAAAGCGTCTGCGCGACGAGCATCACGCAACCATCTGGATTCCCCACGATATCGACGACTGGCATGATTTTCCGCACGCCCCGAAGGCGATCGAGTAGCAAGCAAATAAATTGGAGAGGACGGTGAAATGAATTACAAAGTCGTATCCTCCGACGATCACGTGCAGGAACCCGGCGACCTCTGGACCAAGCGCGTGCCCGCCAAGTTGAGGGACCGCGTACCGCGCCTGGAGCGCCGGCCCGAAGGCGACATGTGGATTATCGAGGGCAAACCCACGATGGGATTGTCCCTGAGCGTGCAGGCGGGCAAGAAGTTCGAGGAGTACAAGGCCACCGGCGTGCTGTGGGAGGATACCCGCCCCGGATGCTACAACCCGGTGGAACGGCTTAAGGACATGGACGTCGACGGGGTGGACGCGCAGGTGCTCTACCCGAACGTCGGCATCGGACCGCTGTTCCTGCTTGACGACACCGAACTGCAATTCGCCTGTCTGCGCGCCTACAACGATTACCTCTCCGAGTTTTGCAGCACCGATCCCAATCGGCTAATCGGCGTCGGGCTGATTCCGACCGACGACGTGAAGGTCGGCGTCGAGGAGATCAAGCATTGCGCCAAGCTCACCGGTATTCGCGGCGTGATGCTGCCGACCTATCCGCGCGGCGAGCCGCTCAACAGCAGCAGCTACGAGCCCCTGTGGCGGACGGCGGATGACCTGGGTCTGCCGGTGCATATCCATCTGCGCACAGGCGCGCGACATGCGGGGTCGCTGTTCGGCGCAGGCTCCGGCGAGCTAATCGGCGAGAAGTGCACGGTTTTGAATTTGGCGTCGTTGGCCAATTACGAGGCCCTGTCACGTATCGTGTTCGGGGGCGTTCTGGAGCGCCATCCGAAACTGAGATTCGTTTCGGTGGAAGGCAACATCGGATGGCTGGGCTATTGGCTTGAGAAGTCCGACCGCACCTACAAGCGCCATCGACACTGGACCAAACTCGAGCTGCCCAATCCGCCGAGCTATTACTACTACCGGCAGATCTATTCGACCTTTATCGAGGACAAGGTCGGGATGATGATTCGCAAGGTTATCGGCGTGGACAACCTGATGTGGTCCTCCGATTATCCGCACACCGACACCACCTGGCCGGATTCGAGGAAATATATCGAGGAGAGCCTGGAGGGCGTTCCAGCGGACGAGCGCTACAAGATCCTGGCCGGCAACGCGGTGAAATTGTACGGCCTGAGCTGAGCATCGAGGCACAGGCCTTCCAGCCTGTGCCTCGAGTTCTAACATCGGGCTGATTAGCGCGCTTGCCTGCGCCGGCCTTTCTTTGTCAACCCGAGCGAAGTTGAGAGTCAACGCGAAGCGATTTGCACAACGCGGAGCAGACCAGTCTCGCGTGGTCGATTCCCCCTCCGCTCTGACTGACGCTCGGTTGGCCGGAACGGCAGTGGTGCACCCGCGGGCTGATTACTTCGCCACACTCCAGTGGAAGATCTTCCCCTCCGTGCCGTCGTTCCACTTCACCGGCTCGAACACCAACTGCACCGGCATATCGAGCTTCAGCTGCGCGGCGTCGCCGCCGGGCATATCCGCAACTATGATGGGACCTTCCTGAATTTCCGCCAAGACGACCAGGTTGGGCGGCGGGATTTCCGGAAAATACTGGCGGTAGAAAACGCACCACGACATTATGCGCCCGCGCCCGCTCATCAGATCCCACTTATAACTTTCCGACAGACACTTGGGACAGACTCCCGTGGGTGGATAACGCACAAATCCACAGTCGTTACATCGTTGAAGGCGAAACTCACCCTTGTCCACGGCTTCCCACAGTGGACCGTCGAACATCCCCTTCGGCGGCGCCGGACGAACCTTTAGCTCGCTCATGACATTCTCCCGTAAATCACCGAACCCGCCTTGGCATTCTGGTTGACCATGAAGTGGGCGTAGCGCGCGCCCTCAACCTGACGGGGTCCGGCCTCACCGCGCAACTGGCGGACCATCTCGGCTTGCGCGTTCCAGCCGTGCATGTAAGCTTCGGACAGCATCCCGCCGGAAGTATTGACCGGGAATTTGCCACCCGGTCCGATTCCTTTTGTCCTGATGAACTCGGCCGCGCGGCCTTCCTCGCAATAGCCGCAATTCTCCAGCATGTAGAACAACTCGCCGCTGAAGTTGTCGTAGTAATAAAATGCGCTGATATCCTCTGGCCCAACGCCCGCCATCTGGTAGGCTTCCTGCGCAGCGCGGGTCATCTGCTTGCGGCTGAAGTTTAGCTTTGGCCGGAATTGGGCCATGTCGGAGTTGTCCTCGCCGAAGCCGACCCCTTTGACTGCGACCACGGGATGATTCTTCATCCGCTTGGCGCGTTCGATACTGGTCAGAATCAGAGTGACGCCGCCGTCATTGATAAGGCAGTAGTCAAGCAGGCGCAGGGGCGCGGCAACGAAGGGCGAGCGCAGGTAGTCTTCAAGCGTAATAGGGTTGCGCATGATGGCGCGTGGGTTCTTGCTCGCCCAGGCGCGCTGCGCAATCGGAACCATCCCGATCTCATCATGCTTGAGCCCGTACTTCTCCATGTAGCGCTGCACTACGACCGAGTCGAAAGCGCCTTGCGAGGTAAAGCCCCACGGGCGATACCAGTAGTAGTGCAGGACCGCCTCGGTGGCGACCGCGTTGGGACCGCCGAATTGGCGGCCCGAGGACCGGTAGGCGTTGCCATAAATGACCGCGACGCATTCGGCGCGCCCGCTGGAAATGGCTTCGATCGCCAGCGCCATCGCCTCGTGCACCCAGAACGTGCCCCAACTGAATTGCAGATCCAGTCCCAGGACTTCTTCCACGCGCATCCACGGCACCAGCGCTGCAACCATCCCATCTACGTCGCTGGCCTTAAGTCCCGCATCCTCCAGGGCCAGTTTAAGACCCTTGGCGGCATAGCCAAAAACGTCGGCGGTGGGCGGTTTCCTGGCCCGGGCGGCGGCGTAGTCGGCGCCGAAATCGGTCTCCCCGATTCCCACAATCGCCGCCACGTCCGCGCCTGATTTCAACAGCTTTGGATCGTAGGCCATGCTGGCTCTCCTTCGGGCTCTGTGTATCGTTGGGCCGCCATCCCGGTCAAGCACCCATGGGTCGCATCTTGGTCCGCGAAAAGATCACAGACCAGAGGGCCGGATTTATTTTTGGGAAAGATTTCGATAACTCGAAAAAAAATTTGACAGACGCGCATGGCCCTAACTCCGCCATGCTTCGCGCCTTGACGGCGAGGCGGCCGGCGCTGTTAATGGTAGAAGAACGGAGGGTCTTGAAATGGCAAAATTGCGATTCTTCTCCGCCGATTCGCACCTGATGGAACCGGGCGACCTGTGGGAAAAGCGGCTGGACAAAAAATTCCGCGACACTTCGCCGCGCGTGATACCCAATCCCAGAGGCGGCTTCCTGTTCACCGCGCCAGAGATCAGCCCCTTCCCGGTGTCGGCGGGTTTCGGCGCCGGCCACAGCCCCGATGAAATGCTGGAGTTCCGCAAGAAAGGCTACGAAGCCTGCCGCCCGAGTGGATGGGATCCCGCCGAACGATTGAAGGACCAGGATATAGACGGCGTTATTGGCGAAGTGTTGTACCCGACGCTCGGAATGCCGCTGTTTCAGCTCCAGGACGGCGAACTCCAGAGGGCCTGCTTCAAGGTCTTCAACGATTTCAGCGCCGAATTCTGTTCGCACAACCGCAACCGCCTGATCGGGGCGGCCCTCATCCCGCTCGCCGACGTGGCCGAGGGAATCAAGGAACTGCACAGAGGCGCCAATATCGGTCTGCGCGGCGCCATGATCTCCGGCAGCCCAACAATTCCTTACTACGACCATCGCTATGATCCGTTCTGGGAAGCGGCCTCCGAAATCGGCCTTCCGCTCTCCCTTCACGTAATCACCGGTTCGACCAAATCGAGCACCGGCGCCATGTCGGGAATGGGCGACGCCGCGGCGCGGGCGGTCGGTGCCGAGTTTTATATGTCGATGGTTTTCGAGGTGCAGCGCTCCGTCGTCCACCTGGTCTCCGGACGCGTGCTGGAGCGCTATCCAAAGCTCAGATTCGTCTCGGCCGAGAATGACGTGGGCTGGATCCCGCATTTCATGTTCCGCATGGATCACGCCTACGAGAAGCTGACTCCGCCCACCGAGCGCGCGCTCGCGAACCTGCCAAGCGAATACATCAAGCGGCAGATCTTCGCCACCTTCCTCGAAGACCCCGTCGCACCGGTCGCGGTCAAGCTGTTTGGCGAGGACAACTACCTGTGGGGCAGCGACTTTCCGCACACTGACTCGACCTGGCCCAAATCACGTGAGACCATCGAACGGGTATTCGCGGGAGTTGAGCCGGATATCACGGATAAGATACTTTATCGCAACGCGGCCAAGGTCTACGGCCTGGAGCTCTGAACAGTTACCGCTGGGGACCTGACGGCAGGGGCGCTCGGCACGGGCGCCCCGCTGTACTTTCTTCCCTTTCCAATTGCGCTGGCCTTATTCTTTAGCCGACGAGGTTGGCGCGACCGCCCGCCAGGAAGAGGCCGTGTATGAAGCGCAGTATCGAGCGCATTTTAACCACGCACACAGGCAGCCTGCCGCGGCCCGCGAAGCTGCTCGAAATGATGGTTTCGGGCGACATGGCTCGCCTGAAGGATGATCCATTCTTTCAATCGCGCGTGCGATCCGCCGTCGGTGAGATGGTTCGTCTGCAGACCGGCAATGGTATCGACGTGATCAATGACGGCGAGCAGAGCAAGGCGAATTACGGGATCTACATCAAGGAGCGGCTGACCGGCTTTGGTGGAATCGGCAAGCCGATGAGCTTCTCCGATCTGGAGCCCTATCCCGAATATTACGAGCGAATTTTTCCCAGCGCGATGCGCGTACCGATGGGCGGATGCAACGCGCCCGTGTCATACGTCGGCCTGGATAAAGTGGATCGGGACATCTCCAACTTCAAGTCCGGGGCGGAGGAAGTCCGTTACGAAGAGGCTTTCATGAGCGCCGCTTCACCCGGGATTATCGCCCATTTCCTCGACAACGAGTTCTACCCGAACGACGAGGCCTACCTGATGGCCGTGGCGGACGCGATGAAAGTCGAATACGAGCGCTTGCACCAGGCGGGCTTTATCGTGCAAGTCGATTGCCCGGATCTGGCGATGGCACGATGCGAGAAAAGCTTCGCCAACGCGAGTTTACGGGAATTCCAGAAAGCCGCCGAATTACACGTCGAGGCGCTGAATCGCGCACTTGCCGGGATTCCTCCCGAGGCGCTCCGGATCCATCTGTGCTGGGGCAATTACGAAGGGCCTCACAATCAGGATGTGGAACTCAAGGACATCATCGATATCGTGCTCAAAGCCCGCCCGGCGGGACTCGTGCTGGAGGCATGCAACCCGCGCCACGAGCATGAATGGCTGGTGTTTGACAAGCGCAAACTGCCGCCGGACAAGGTGTTGATTCCGGGCGTGATCGACACAGTTACGAATTTCGTCGAGCATCCCGAGTTGGTGGCTCAGCGTATCGAGCGTTGGGCGCGCGTGGCGGGACGGGAGAACGTTATCGCCGGAACGGACTGCGGCTTCGCCAGCGGCGCCGCGTATCTGACGGTCTATCCTGAGATCGCGTGGTTAAAGCTGCGCTCGCTGGTGGAGGGCGCGCGGCTCGCCAGTTCGCGTCTGTGGTGATTAAAGGCATGGCGAGATGGATTCCGCGGACGGAAGGCAAACCCTCGCCCCCGAAGCTTGATTCCTAGCTCTCTCTGAACAGGATGGGGTTTAAGCCCCGAGTAGATGATCGATTGGGGCTAATCCACCCGCACCATCAGCTCCGTGAGCGCGCGGTTGCGATGGCCGCCGCGGTATTTGAACGGAACATCCGGGTTGGACAACCGGATGTTGGGGAAAGCTTTCAGCCATGAGCTCAGCGCGATCTGGTTTTCCATCCGCGCCAGGTAGGCGCCCAGGCAGAAGTGAAGCCCGATTCCGAGACCCAACTGCTCATCGGTATTGCGCGTGATGTCATAGCGATCGGGGTCGGGAAACTTCGCCGGGTCGCGATTGGCCGCGGCCAGGATCACAAACAATGGACCGTTTCCCGGAATATCCGTTCCCTCGAAATTGATATCATCTTTCGCGTAGCGGGTGATCAGCAGCACCGAGTTGTCAAAACGCATGGTCTCCTCAACCGCGTTGTTGACCAACTCGTGGCGGCCGCGGACCAGCTCCAACTGGTCCGGATGCGTCAGCAGATTCTTGCCGACGTTGGCCAGAAGCCCGGCTGTGGTGTCCTGCCCCGCCAGCAGCACCAGCATCATCATGTTCACCGCGTCGTCGTAGCTCATCTGACCTTGGCGGTAAAAATCGATCATCTCGCCCAGGAAATCCTCCTGCGGCGGCTCCTTCAGCCGCCGGTCCATCATTTCGGCGAAGTACTTGCGCCATGAGGCCTGCGAGTTGGAAAACATGGCCGGAACGTCCTGGCCCGGCTCCGTCTCGCCGATGGCGCTCAGCCCCTTGGCCCATCGCTCATACAGTTCGCGATGCTCCAGCGGCATGTCCATCATCCAGCAGATCACGTAGAGCGGAATGAGATACGCAAACTCAGTTACGAAATTGAACTCCTTTTTCTTGCGGAGGCCTTCGATCAGCCCATCGACGATTTTCTGGGCTTCCTCCGTGTAGGTTCGCACGCTCTGGGGCGAGAAGGTGCGCCGGACCAGCTTGCGCAAACGGCCATGGTCGGGCTCGTCGGCAAACGGAATCACCTTGGCGCCGCCGAACACGTCAAGCGCGGCGTTTACTTCGTCCTGGGGAATTTCGTTTTTGAAGTTGTCGAAATCCTTCAGCACCCTGACCACATGGTCATACTGTGCGATCAGGGTCGTGGTTTGGCCGAGGAAGATCTGTTTGGGCGGCCCATGCATGAGTGGTTTGTAGAAGGGAAACGGATCGGCCACGATTCGAGGATCCAGCGGATTGAAATCTACTTCATTGGTCATCGCGCAACCTTCCAGTCTTGATACTAAGCTCCGCCATGGCGAGAATCGTTCGGATTCTTGCCGTTTCCATGGAAATTGTTCCGAACAGAGCGCACGGAGCCTCGAGCACCGGCGCTGGCGCAGGCTATTAATCGGATTGCTTCTTCGCAGCGGCCTCCAGAGTGACATCAACCGGCGGCAGCGGATTGCCGCTCATGCGATGCTGTTCATGCTGCTCGTTGGTGCTGCGGATACCCTCTTCGAGCGCGGCGAGCTGAACGTCGCGGTTTTGCAGATTGAAGTCGTAAGACTTGCGCCGCGTGGAGAAACCGTTGTTGAAATGCGGCATGACGTAGCGCGCGATCAACTCGTAGCTGCGTTTGGTCTGTTCCCAATCCGCCCAATCGTTGGCCAGTATCAGATGCGCACCGAACTCGCCAATCCGATGGATGCGCTCGATGTGCCCGATCGCGTCTTCCGGCGTGCCAATCGCCGCCAGTCCATGTTCTATCAGGAAGTTGGCGGGATCGGTGATATTGGGCGGTACGATTGCAAAGGTCCCAGCTTCAGCCAGGTAGCGGCACCACTGTTCCAGGCCAAACTTGACGTTTTCAAACGCCTTCTCGCGCGTGTCCGCGATATGCATCAAGGAACAAATCCGCAGCCGGCTCCGATCGACCATGTGGCCGTGGCGCGCCGCGGTTTGCTCCGCCAGCCGCCAGTTGTCAAACAGGGCCTGCAATGCCGCATCCGAAGTTCCGCTGATCGAGACCATTCCCAGGTTCCATTCGCCGGCCAGCAGACCTGCCACCGGAGTTCGCGAGGAGCTGATAACCACTTCAAGGTGCGGATCGCTGAACGGCGGCAATTGCAGGCGCGCATCGCGGAGCGTGAACCAGTCGGTCTCCCGGGTGACGGTCTCGCCGCGCAGCAACCGCATGATGACCTCGACCGAGTCCTGCACGCGGCGGCGCTGATCGACGGTCTTCACCCCGAACATCATCGCGTCGCTCACCAGCGCTCCGGGACCAACACCGAGCATCGCGCGGCCGCGCGTCATGTGGTCGAGCTGCGTCATCCGATCAGCCACCATCATCGGCGAATGATACGGCAACGACACCACGCCGGTGCCCAGCTTGATGTACTTGGTGCGCTCGGCGGCGGCCGCAATGAAAAGTTCGGGCGAGGCGATGATCTCGAAACCGCCGGAGTGATGCTCGCCGATCCACGCCTCGTCGTAACCGAGATGGTCCAGCAGTTCGACCAACTCCATGTCACGGCCAAGTGTAGTGGTGGGGTCTTCCGTAATCGCGTGAAAGGGGGCCAGAAATATGCCCGAGCGCAATCGCTTTTTCATCGCATTCTCCCGCAAATTTTCTGACCACCCAGAGTAGCCTTAGGGGCCCCTTGAGTCACCTTGAGCTTCAGCGCGTTCCCAATCCGATATAAACCGATTTGATTTCAGTGTATTCCTCGATACCCTGCAATCCACCTTCGCGGCCGATACCCGAACCCTTGAATCCTCCGAACGGAAGATTGGGCAGCGTGGCAAAGGTGTTCACCCCGATCTTTCCCGCGCGAAACCCCTTCGCAAAGCGCATCGCGCGGCCGATGTCGCGCGTGCAGACCATCGCCGCCAACCCATAACTCGTGTCGTTGGCGAGCTGCAGCGCTTCGGCCTCATCCTTGAACGGAATCATCGCGAGCACCGGGCCGAAGATTTCCTCGCGCGCGATCGTCATGTCGTTGCGCACGTCGGCAAACAGGGTCGGATTGATGAAGTTGCCATTGGCAAGTTCCGCGCTTGAAGGCCGATCGCCGCCGACTACGAGCCGTGCTCCGCCTTCGGACCCTGCCTTGATGTAACCCATGATGCGGTCGAGTTGCCGCTCGTTGATAATCGGCGCCGAGGTGGTGGCGGAATCGAACGGGTCGCCAAATTTGACATTGCGGGCGAAGCCGGCAGCTTTTTCCACGATCGCGTCGTAGATCGATTTCTGAACCAGGGTGCGCGTCAGGCACGAGCATCCCTGGCCTGAGAGTCCCATCGTGACGCCGCCCATCGCAGCCGCCGCGGCTATGTTGAGATCGGGAGCATCGTCGAAGATCACCTGCGGACTCTTGCCGCCCAATTCCAATGATACGCGCTTGATGCCCTTTCCCGAGAGCTCGATGATGTGCTCGCCCACCCGCCTGCTTCCGGTGAAATGGATCTTGTCCACCATCGGATGCGTGATCAGCGCCTCGCCCACGGTTGGTCCAGTGCCCAGCACCAGGTTGAAAACACCCTCAGGCAGGCCCGCTTCTTCCAGCAGTTCGGTCAGCCGGATCACTGTCAGACTGGCGTACTCCGAGGGTTTCATCACCACCGTGCAGCCGGCGGCGAGCGCCGGTGCGACCTTCTTACAGAAGAGATTGAGCGGAGCGTTCCACGGAAGAATCGCCGCGACCACGCCGACCGGATCGCGCATCGTCATGGCGATTACGTCATCGGCGCCGCCCATGTCGGGCAGCGTCTGGCCGCCCAGTTTGTCGATCCATCCGGCGTAATGTTCGAAGGTATCCGCAAAATACTCGGGTCCCAGCGCATAGGTCGAATGCGATGAGACCGGCAATCCGTTATCCATCGTTTGCAGATGACTCAGTTGGCTGGCGTTGGCCCTTGCCAGGTTCCCGATCCGATCCAGTATCCGCTTGCGTTCGCGGGCCTTCATTTTTGGCCATGGCCCCTCCTCGAACGCTTTGTGGGCCGCGCGGACCGCCCCATCTACGTCGTTGGAATTCGCTGTAGCTATACGCGACACCGCTTCGTGGGTCGCGGGATGAACATGGGTCCAGACCTCATCGCTTTCAGGTTGAACCCAGCGGCCATTGAGATAGATGGCAGGACAATCCTTTATTCCAAGCTCCTCACGATGCGGCAAAACGCTGATCGGCATGTTGATCCTCCTGATCGATTGCTAAAGCGGTCCGAGTGCGATTGCTCAAATGCTGGCCCGGGTCTCCGTTTTTTGAAAAGCAAACCGGGTACTGTCTTTGGCGTCGCCCATAGGCGGCGGGAGTCGTGGCCACCAGCTTGTGGAACACCGCGGTAAAATGACTCTGGCTCTCGAATCCCAGGTTTGCGGAAATTTCCAACAGCGGACGGACGCCTGCGGTTGGCTTAATCGAAAAACGCCATCCGATGTCCCGCGGTCCAACCGCCGTCGACCACCAGCGTATGCCCGGTGATAAAAGCGGCGTCGTCGCTGCACAGGAACAATGCGGCACGCGCGATCTCTTCGGGCTGCGCCTGGCGCTTGATCAAACTATGGGTCATGGCAAGTTGTCCCATCTTGACCAGTTGCTCGGGCGGAATTCGGCCTACTATCTCCCTCGCGATATTGGTCTGGACGCCTCCGGGGCATATGCAGTTGGCGCGGACCTTGTAATGCGCATAATCCATCGCGATGGACTTCATCAGGTTGATCACCCCAGCCTTGGCGGCTCCGTAGTGAGGCTCGCCGTTGTGGCCCTCCAACCCGGCGATCGACCCGGTGGCGAGAATCACGCCGCCGTGCTTCATGAATTCCGCCAGCGCGTACTTGCAGCCGAGAAACACGCCCTTGAGGTTGATCGAGAGCATCCGGTCCCATTCCTCTTCGGTCATGGAATGTACCTGGGCGGGAAAGAAGATGCCGGCGTTGTTGTAAATGATGTCGAGGCGGCCGTAGCGCTTGACCGCCTCTGCAACCATCGCTTCGGCGTCGCGCCCCTTGGAAACGTCGGCCTTGAAGGCGAAGCCCTCTCCGCCGGCTTTGGTGATTTCCGCCACCGCACCGTCGGTGCCTTCCAGGTCAACGTCGACCGCCGCTACCTTGGCGCCTTCCTGCGCGAACAGGATCGCGGTTGCGCGCCCGATTCCAGAGCCCGCGCCGGTGATAAGCGATACTTTCCCGTCCAGCTTTCCCATGATCTTTCTTGTCCCTCCAGAGGAATGCCAAGGAGCGCGCAGGGCCGCGCTGATCCCATCTTGTCGTTACACTTCATGACTGCCTTGGGTCAATCTCGCTCGGTTGGATGGAACCGTCCGAAACTTGACAGCTGCGGCCTGGCCGCTCTGCCTGGGCAGGACGTGGAATTTGACCCGCAGATCGAATCCTGCGAGGCTTCAGAACGTAACCGCGCGCTAGTGAACGCGCAATTGGAATAACCCGGGAGAGGATCAGATCTGATGCCGGTTCCCACCTACAGGCGGCGCATTCGCATCACCACCGTACCCGGAAAAGCGCGCGCCGATATCGAGGACGATGCCCACCGCTACGGCGTCGCGCTGTTGCATAACGGTACCATGGTGACCGCCATCAGAGGGGAAGGACTGCGAACTCCCTGGACTCTGTGTATCGACGCGGCCAAATTGGTTGACCGCCTGGTTGGCATGGCGCTGACTCCCGATGCCGGAGCGATTTACAAGTACACGGACGGGCGCTTTCAGTGCACGCACGCATTTGACGTGGCCGGCCTGGCGATCGCACACGCCTTCCGCGGCACGCCGCATCGGCAGTACGACATCGACGTTCCGTATCCGGTGCTCGAGCCCAACGCACGCAAAACCGTGACCCTGCTCCGTGACGGCAGGCTGGCGCTGCAATGGACCGTCGAAGGCGGCAACATCATAACGCCTGAGCCCTATGCCGGGCGCAGCCTTGCGGACGTTGTGCGCTGGGCGAAGAAGTCCTTCACTGACCCCGACGATTACGAAGCGGTGGTGGTGGCGCGGCGCGCGACGCATATTTCGGGCGTCAAAACGCAGGACCTGGATACGCGCGTGTCGGCGGCCGACGGAGGGCAATCGATGGGGCGATGCTGGGTGTTCCAGCCGGAACGTGCGCATGTGTCCTGGAGAATTCGCGGCAACACGCGCGATTTTACTCCAAGCGCAGATCCGATGCTCAATGACCTCGAAGAGATCGCGCCCGATGGGCTGGGTCCGATGCCGGAAGATCCGAACCAATAGAGTCCGACGCTGAACGGATCAGAAACACCGCAACCTTATGCGCCGCAGTCCTGACGGCGCCAAAAAGCAGGAGGTTTCGCGATGGCTTTATTTCTCGACACGATCTATTTCACGCGCCAGTCGCCTCAGAAGCTGAAGGAAGCGCTGGGCAACATTCACAAGAATCTGAGCACCGGCGCCGGTCTTCCCAAGGGCGTAACGGTAAAGGCGGGCCCCTGGTATTCCAACGAAGAATTAAAGCTGGTGGTTGTGCTCGATATGCAGGACCACAGCCACAGTTATGGCGCCTTCTCCAACGCCATCGCGAGTGGAATGGTGGAGCGGCGCAAGCTGGAGCCGATCGTTGAGTGGAGTTCGGTGGAGGCGTTTATCAAGTCGTAGAGTTGCGTTCCGGCGCTCGACGCAAGAGCCTCCGGTGTAATTTGCGAATGGTGTTCTCGTGGTATTCGTGCAGGCCGCTGAACCCGAACAGCATCAGGAACACCAGGGGAATCGGAAACAGGACGCCAAGGCTGGATTCCGGCCTATAGACGAAAATCAGGAACAGCGCAACGCTGGCGGCCAGGTTTATCCCGACGCCGGTCCAGAATCCGAGCACCCGGTAGGCAAAGGCCAGGAGCGCGCCGATTATTGCGGCGAGGATCAGCGAATCCAATGCGGAAGGCAGCAGCGGTCCGCCGCCACTGGCCTCGGTCTCCAACGCGTCGGCGATGATCTCGATGCCGGGTAATTTGCCATTCACCGTCTCATGGAAGTCGTTGCTTTCGCGATAGACTCCGCCGGCGATTACGATTTTGTTGCGCAAGGTGGCGGGATGCGCCAGCGCATCTTTCATCGAACAGGCGAGGAACGTACCGGCGGGCCGGCTCGATTCAACACATCGATCGGCCAGGGTCAGCGGACCTCCCCATAGCCTGAGCAGGCGTTTCCGATCATCGGGCGGCAGGTCTTCAATCCGATCGTCCGCAGGTACCCGAATTGCCGCCGCATACGGGAGCGTGTCCAGACGTCCGCGGCCGGTTATGAATTGCCGCAGGTAGGTGGTGACGGCACGATTCGGATCGATCGGAAATGCCGTCGCTCCCGATTCGCTCCACAGCCTGGAACCCGGCGGCGCGTCCTCACCGAGCACGGCTTTGGGCACGTAGGCATCGCCCTGCGACGCGACGGGGCGCGCCCAGACGAATTTGTCATGCCAACGGGTTACCTCGGCGTCCAGCCGGCTTGAGGCCTTGGCATGACCGCCCGATAGCCGCAGATATTTGTGGTGCGAAGTATCGATATCGACCACGATCAACTTCGGCCCGGCATGCGCGATATTGATTAGATCGGCGAGCAATTTGGCGGGATTCAATGGGCTTTGGCCGCCGAAGTCGCGGTCGTATTCGTTCTGCGAAATCGCGACTATCACGATCCGGTTCAGAGCGCTCTCGCGGGTTGGATGAAACGTCGCCGCCGCCTCGCCCCAAATCAGGCTCTCCAATCCCAGGATTTCGAAGCGAGCCAGGAAGTAGCCGACCATCAGGATTATGACGACCAGCCCCGCAATTCGGAGCGTACCCAACCCCTCTCGTGCCTCCGGCGGAGGCGAATCGGCGCTGCTCGAGCCCGCGTTCCGCTGCTGCGCCGGTTCGCTCAATGAACACCGCTTTGGCGCGCGAGAGCGACAAGATAAGCGCGCAGGAAGTTGTGTACCGACTGCTGGTTGATGTTGTCGCCCCAACCGTCGGTCAAAGTTTTGGCGTTGCGCAGGGCGCGCGCAGCCGACCTGTATCCAGGCTGATCCATAGCCAAGACCCAATAGTTCGCGTTGACAGGTCCGGCAACCGTAACGCCATACAAGCCCGGCAAAATCGGTCCGAGGCGCGTCGCGTCCGGGTCCAGTGCCGGAAGCGTGATGGTGAATGATTGAACGAGCGGGCTGACTGCGCTCGCAGGGTTAGCCGTGAACCGTAAACTGTACGTCCCGGGCGATACATCCAACAGCATCGGCGCGACATCGATGCTGCCTCCAAGGCTTTCCAGGACCATCTCGCCGATGCCGGGGCCGCCCCGAACGTTGGCTAGTTCATACTCCTGCGGGTCAGGTGGCAGGGTTATGTTCTTCATTTCCTCCAAGGCCGCCGCCGCGGAGCTATTTTCCTTTTCGGAAGCCGGCACTTCATGATTCCACCAGCACGTGAACCATCCCCAGCAATCGACCGTGAACACACGACCGTCAGGCAGCAGGAGATCGATATGGTCGGTACTTTTGTGCGGGTACGGAAAGCGGAACTTCTGCCCCGGAATAAGTTTGGCGCCAAAGGCTATCGGCGTGCGCTGCGGCAGCTCAATGCACAACCCCGAGATGCTGATGACTCTGGGCATCGGAGGAGCCTTCTTTAACGCCGCAGAGTGCGCCATCACGGCGGTGGCGACCATGATGGCGACTGCAGCAAGCACCAAAGCCATTCGTTTCGGGGACGAAATGAAGATCTTTCCCAGGTCACGCATTGTCCGGGCCTGAGCGCCCGCGGCTCTTACCGGGCGCATTCATTTTGAATCATTTTCCAGCACGACATCGCTCGCTGGTGGTGCCAGGATCAACTCCGTCATACTATATCTTCTGATATACCGTGACAGCCCAAGGTCATCAATGTCGCAGATAGCACGCCGGCGCAACGGCGCCGAGTCTCGCCGGATTTTGAATTTGCTTTTGCTGCCTCAAGCGTTAAAGCTGTGGGCCGCAATTTTGACGGCCTTGGCTCTTCTGAGCACCGTTGCTGCGCAATCCGCCGCTCCGGCCCGCCGCCAAAATTTCAGCGCGCTTGCCGCGCTGTACGATTATCCCGGCGAGCATCCCGAAATGGAGAAGCTTGCGGATAGTGGCGCTGCGCCGCCGGCGCCGCTTCAGGGCGCCATTGCTGCCTCTACTGAAGGGGAGAATGCGTGGCGCGACGGCCGCTACAGCGACGCCCGTGCCGCTTACGAAAAGGCGTTCACAATCGCGAAAGGCCTGGCAAACCCCGATCCGCGCGCGCTGGGCGCGGCGGCCAACAATCTGGGCGCAGCGTACCAGGATGAAGGTCGCTACAAGGACGCCGAAAGCTTGTACGCTGCCGCATTGAGCGGACAAACCTCGCCCGACGATCCGCTGCGCGCCGTAACACTCGCGAATCAGGCCTCGTTGCTAGAACTCGAGGGCAATTATCTGCAATCGGAAGCCGTCTTCGAGCAGGCCATATCACTGATGCAAGCCAGGCGCACGCCAAGCGCTGCTGCGCAGGCGCGCGCACTGAACAACTTCGGCGTTCTACGCCATGACGAAGGCGACAATCGCGACGCTGAAACCCAACTCACAGCGGCATTCCAAATCCGCAAGCAGCTCGGCGGGCAAAGCGAAATAGCGGAGACCATCGACAATCTCGGCAACGTCTATCGGGCGACCGGCCGGTACGATCAGGCCAAGGCCAATTATGAAAGCGCACGCGACTTGCGGCGCACAGCGCTAGGCCAGGACCATCCCGACTATGCCGGCAGCCTCAACAACCTCGCGAACTATTATCGGGGCCAGTACGACTACGGTGCGTGCGGGCCGCTGTATGAGAATGCCGCCGCAGTCTGGCGCGCGCGGCTGCCGGCGATGCATCCGGTGATCGGCGGTATCGATAAGAATCTCGCCGCGCTTTACGACGGTCAGGGCGAGTACGGCCGGGCCGAGGAACTCTACCAGCTCGCTCTCGGGATCCGGCATCAGTCACTCGGCGAACGCCATCCGCTGTATGCAGCGAGTCTGCGCAACCTGGCCACCTTTTACGCCGAGCAGGAGCGCTACGACCTGGCGCTTCCTTTGTACAAGCAAGGCCTTGCCATTGAAGTCGCGGTCCTGCCCCCCAATGACCCCGATATCGCCGCGACCATGGTGAGCATGGGCGGCATCTATGATCGACAACACGACTACCACGACGCCGAAGCCAGTTACCTGAAAGCGATGGACACGCTTCGGAGCACGGTGGGTCCTGACCATGTGATGGTGGCTTCCGCGATGGCCGACCTCGGCGAGATTTACGCCGACGACAACCAGTTCGATTTGGCCGAGCGGCAGATGCGCGGCGCGCTTGACATCCGGCTCAAGCGGCTGGGACCCAATCATCCGGACGTAGCGCGAAGCGAGGCCGAGCTGGCCGATCTCTACGAGCGCCGCGGCGGTCTTTCCAACGCCGAGCCGCTGCTGAGCGACGCCATCCGCATTCACAAAAACACTCCCGGCGAGGAGCCGATTTACGTCACCGGCATCAATGGCGAGCTGGCTTACGTGCTGGCTAAAGAAGGCCGCGTGACGGAGGCACGCGGCGTGTTCGAAGATTCGCGCAAAGCTTTCATCAAGGCGCAGAGCAACCATGCGGGAGTTGATGATGACACGCGGCGGGGGCTGCTTGCCGGCGAGCGCGTGATGCTGGCGCGCTACGCGGCGTTGCTCGCCGAGATCGCCGCCAAGCCCTCGCTCGATCCCAAGGGCTTGTCCGCAGCTGATGCCGCTTTCGTGGCCGTCGAGCAGGCCAAGAGCAGCGCGGCGCAGGCCGCGCTGGCAATGGCTGCAACGCGGTGGGCCGCTACGAATCCCGATGCCGCCGGACTGGTCGGTGCGGTCCAGGCGCTGCGTAATCAGCGCCAGGGGCTGTCGCGCTCGATCGCGGCGCAGGCCGCCAAGCCGTCTTCGCAGCGGGCGCCGGGCGCACTCGAAAAAGCTCTGGCGCGGTCGGCGGACGTGGATCGCCGTCTCGCATCGGCCAGTGCGCTGCTGCTCAAAACTTTCCCCGACTATGCCGCGATTGCGAATCCGGTTCCTATCGGAAGTAAGGACGCCGCTGCCATCCTGAAATCAGATGAAGCGTTGATCAGCTACTTTACCATCGACGACGGGGTGATGGCCTGGTTTCTGAAGCGCGGCCGCGCGCCCATTTATGGCTTGCTGCCGGTCGCTCGTGCCAACCTGATCCATGCGATCGCGCGTTTGCGTGCGAGTATTGCCAGTCCTAAACAGCCTTACGACGTTATCGACGCCCACACTCTCTACAAGCAACTGCTCGAACCGTTTGCGGACAGCCTTGCCGGCGTGACGCATCTAATCATCGTACCCGACGACGTGCTCATCGCGGTGCCGTTCGCGGCGCTGATCACCAGCAATCAGGGTCCCGCGTTCGCGGAGCTTGCTGACGCGTATCGATCGAAAACCACGCCGACGCCCGAGCAATTGAGCCTTGATTATCCGCAGATTGCATGGCTGGTGCAGCAGCCCTATGCCATTTCCGAAGTGCCGTCCAGCACGGCGCTGGGCGTTTTGCGCAATCGGTCGTCCCGCAAGCTGGCACGGCTGCGCGATGGCGCCGGCGATGGCGGCTACCTGCGTCTGATCGGCGTCGGCGACCCGGCGCTGAGCGGGCGATGCGGCACGGCGCGCGGTGACGAAACGGTTTCTTCCGATCTGGAAAGCGTCGTCGATCAGATACGCGACATGCCCCGCTTGTGCGGCGCACGGCAGGAATTGCTGACCGAGGCCGAAACGCTCGATGTACCGGCGGACCAGTCGCTCTATATCGGCAAACGCGCTACCAAGCCCGAAGTGATGCAGCTTAACCGCGATCGATTGGCGCGCGCCCGCGTCGTGGTTTTCGCCACTCACGCGTTGATTGGCGGAGCGGTGTCCGCGGTCCGCGAGCCGGCGCTGGTTATGACGCCGCCGCTCGCCCCGACGCCGCAGGACAACGGCCTGCTTTCGCTGACGGATATTTTGGATCTGCGCCTAAATCAGGCCGATTGGGTAATCCTGTCGGCCTGCAACACGTTTTGCCCGGCGGGCAGTGGCGAGGGTTTCGATGGCCTGGCGCGGGCGTTCTTTCACGCCGGCGCGCCGTCTATCCTGGCTTCACAATGGAGCGTGGACGATCGGGCCACTCGCGATCTCATGACGCAAGTGCTCGCGGCCTACGCGCGCGCCGATTTGCCGCTCGCGGGATGGCGCCGGGCGCTGGCTGCGGTTGGCCTGTACGGCGCACCGCGCACTTCGCGCGCGGAGACCCTGCGCCAGGGCGAAGTCGCGGTGATGACCGCGGAACATCAACCAGACCAACTCTACTTCTCGCATCCCTTCGCCTGGGCCCCGTTCGTCGTTGTCGGTGAAGGTGGACCAGTTCCGGGCGAATGATGGATTCTCCTGATTGATACGGGGGCGGGCCGCTGTGCCCGCCTGCCTCGGGTCGTGTGCTTAACGGCGGCGGCGCAATCCGAGCCTCTTCCCGGAAAGCGCTGACGAAGAATTATCAACCCTTTCCCACAAGCAGCTAAAGGTGGTGCTCGCGGACGTAGTCCGCTGCGACGACGGTCTTGCCGTTGAAGAACATGATATTCGGATGCGTACACAGGGCGGCTACCGTCTTGGCCGCCAACTCCATCGAATGTGCCTGGCTGACATCCAGCCCGCCCAGGCGGCCACTGTTCTTCTCGACTCTTTCGGTCAGCGTGTAGCCCGGATCGACGAGGATCGTCGGGATACCGTGGACGCCGGTCTCCTTGGCGAGGCCCTGAGAAAAGCGATGCATCCCGCCCTTGACCGCACCGTATGTGATCGCGGCGCCGCCCCTTCCGGGCAGTGCAGCCATCTCCGTGGTGGCCAGGGCAGACGTAATGTTGATGATCGTGCCATGCTTGCGCTCGATCATCGACGGAAGCAGTTCGCGGCACACGAGCACCGGCGCCAGCAGGTTAGCGTTGACGTAATTGTGCCAGTTTTCCCAACGAAACTGCAGGAACGGAGTGTAATGCTGATCCTCACTGAAGTACGCGGCGTTGTTGACCACGATGTCCACGTGGCCGCAGCGTTCAAGCGCCTCGCGGCACATCCGCCGGACTTCATCTTCGGAGGTCACGTCGCACTTTAACTGCACCGTCTTGACGCCCAGCCGTTCGCATTCGGCGGCCGCCTCCTGCAGGCTGCCGGGATGATCCCCGGTGCCCGGCTTGAGGGTTCGCGCGCTCAGGATCACATCGGCCCCCTGCCCCGCCAATGAGACCGCGATTCTTCTGCCGATTCCACGGCTGGAGCCGGTGACCAGCGCCACTTGTCCCTTAAGGTTCATATGCCATGCCTCTATAAATTGATCGATGTACCAGTCGGCCAGAAAAGAACTCTTACCAACATTTGTCAATGTCGAGGTTCGATCTAAGATGACGCGGGGTGCAAGCAGATGTCGAATTCCCTCTCTGGAGCCGATGGAGCGGGCGTCGAAGCCAATCCCGACCTGAAGTTCAAGTACGACTCCTCCGATCCCGTGGTCGCCGCCGATCCGGTTCCTTATTACAAATCGCTACTGGCGGACGCGCCCATCGTAGTGGAGCGGCGCGGCATCCCGTGGGGAATAGTGTCGCGCTATCGCGATTGCGTCGATGTGCTGCGCGACCACCGGCACTTTTCCAGCGTCAATCCCAATTTGCCCGGCACCGAGGATTTCGACGCCTTTCGCGGTGTGCCGGTAATGACCTTCGTCGATCCGCCGGTTCATACGCGGCTGCGGCGCGTCGCCGCACCTTCGATGGCGGTGCGCAGAATCTTTGATATGGAACCGCAGTTCCGCGCGATCTGCGGCCGCATTATCAATGGATGGGCCGGCCAGCACGAGGTTGAGGTCGTAACCGGACTGGCAGTGGAGCTTCCGGTGCGCGTTTTCGGCTACCTGCTCGACATCCCCGAGCAGGACTATGAACTGGTCCGCAGCATCGGAGCGCCGGGGAAGACCCTTTACACCGAGAATTACCTCGCTTCGCGCCAAGCCTACATCACCGATCTGATCACCCGCCGCCGCACTCGCAGCGGCGGGGAAGATCTGATCAGCCTCGCAATCGGCGCGCACGAAGCCGGTGAGAAAATCAACGAACTGGAGCTGTTCGGCATGGTGATGGTGCTGGTAACCGGCGGCATCTCAACCACCGCCGATTCGATCAGCGGAGCCATCTACCAGATGCTGAGCCGCCCGGAACTGTCGGGGCAGCTGCGCAAGAATCCCTCGCTGGTCCCGGACTTGGTGGAGGAGAATCTGCGCTACGACGGGCCGGTGCAGACCCTGTTTCGCGTCACGACGGAGGACGTGGTGGTTGGCGGAACGCCGATTGCGGCCCGCACCCCGGTTTACGTGGTAACCGGTGCGGCCAATCGCGATCCGGCGGTATTCAAGGACCCCGATACGTTCGACATCACGCGTAATCCCAACGACCACCTGGGCCTGGGCGAAGGGGTGCACTTCTGTATCGGCGCGGCCCCCGCCCGAGTGCAGGGCAAAGTCGCCGTCCAGATGATGTTGGAACGCTTCCCTCGGCTCAGGATCGCCGCAGGATGGCGGCCGCAGTACACTGTTCAGGCGTTTGGCCGTGGACTCACCAGCCTGCCGCTAAGAATCGACTGAGTCGTTGTTAATACCGGATTACAAGGGCGCCAGAACCACGTTGCCCGCCTTTATCGCCTCGTCGGTGTTGCCTGCAATTTTGAACCTGTAGGCCAGCCGGATGCGGCGCTCCGCAAACTTCCATCCGTCCCTGGTCCGCCGCAGCTTGTCGAAATAGGTTCCTCCCGCCTGGATGAGGGTGTTTTTCTCTTCGCGGATCTCGTCCCAATAGACGCTGGCGCTGGCGCTATCGCCCGCGAGTTCGATCAGCGGATTCTTGTAGCGGTGCCGTACCAGGCGATTGGTTTTGTTATAGACGGCCCGGCCCTGGTAGAAAGTCTCGACCGCTTTGCGGCCTTCGTGGCGCTCTTCGGGTCCGCTGCCGTTCTGGATTATCAGGTTGGACGGATCGTCGAAGGTTGAAAGCACCATTTCGAGGTTGACGGTATCGACGGCGCGGCCATAGCGGTACATGAGGTCACGAATCGCCTCGCGGTCGGCAAGTTCGCGGATTAGCTTTGATTCCTGCGCTTCCATCTGACTCCCGTTTTTTGGTTCGGTGGATTTTGCGTACGTTAACCGCCATGACTTGATGGTTGTCAAGCAGAGCCTCCGTTTCAACGTCCGCTCCGGCACGGTAAACTCGAATATACGAGGAAATTGCGGAGTCACCGAGCCGATGGATGAACGGTACGAACCGAAATCAATAGAGCCCAAATGGCAGGCGGAGTGGGAGCGCAGCGACCTGTACCTGACTCCATCCGACCGCGGCAGGGCGAAATTTTACCTGCTGGAGATGTTTCCCTATCCCTCAGGCGAGGGCTTGTCCGTCGGACACCTGCACAATTACGTCCCGTGCGACGTCACCGGCCGCTTCCGGCGCATGACCGGCTACAACGTGCTGCATGCGATGGGATGGGACGCCTTCGGCCTGCCGGCCGAGAACGATGCGCTGCTCAAAAAGCTCCATCCCAAGGAAACCGTTCCGCGCTACGCCGCCAACTTCAAGCGCCAACTGAAGCTTGCCGGATGCGCCTACGACTGGACCCGCGAAATCAATTCGTCCACACCGGAATATTACAAGTGGACGCAATGGTTCTTCCTGCTGCTCTACAGCCGCGGCCTGGCTTATCGCGCGGTGGGCTCGCAATGGTGGTGCGAGAAATGCCTGTCGATTCTCGCCAATGAACAGGTGATCGACGGATGCTGCTGGCGGCATACGGACACGCCGGTCACCAAGAAGGAATTGGAGCAGTGGTATTTCAAAATCACCGCCTACGCCGAGCGCCTGCTCGACGATCTGGACACAATCGACTGGCCCAAACGGATCAAGCTGATGCAGCGCAACTGGATCGGCCGCTCCGAGGGCGCCGAACTCGCCTTTCCCGTGGACAGCCATCCCGGAGAGTTGGTCAGATTCTTCACTACCCGGCCCGACACGGTCTTCGGCGTTTCTTTCATGGTGCTGGCGCCCGAGCATCCGCTGGTCGCGCGGATCACCACCACGGACCGGCGCGCGGAGGTTGAAGAGTATATCGTGCAAGCGCGGCGCCAGAGCGAAATCGAGCGCCTGTCCACGGTTAAGGAAAAGACGGGCGTCTTCACCGGCGCGTACGCGCACAACGTCTTCACCAATGAAGACGTCCCCATCTGGATCGCCGACTATGTCCTGATGGGCTACGGCACCGGCGCGATCATGGCGGCTCCGGGCGAGGACCAGCGCGACTTCGAGTTCGCCCGCAAATACGGCCTGCCAATTCCCCGCGTGACCGCGCCCGCGGACGGCAGCCAGCCGCCAGAGGATCGCGCGTTTACCGAACATGGAGTCGCCGTCAACTCCGGCTTCATCACCGGCAAGCCGACCACGGAAGCGATCGCGTCGATCGCGCGATACGCGCAGGAAAATTCGATCGGCCGCGCGACGGTCAGCTACCGGATGCGCGACTGGTTGATCTCTCGCCAACGCTACTGGGGATGCCCGATTCCGATCGTTTACTGCAAGCAGGACGGCATCGTTCCCGTCCCCGAGGATCAACTGCCGGTCCTGCTCCCCGACCTGAAGGAGTACCAGCCTTCCGGGACCGGCCGCTCTCCGCTGGCCAACGTTCCGGAATTCGTCAACACCACCTGTCCAAAATGCGGCGGACCAGCCGAACGCGAAACCGATACAATGGACGGATTTGCCTGTTCGTCATGGTACTTTCTGCGTTTCGCGTCGCCGCATGAGACCTCCGCGCTTTTTGATCGCGAGGCGGCCGACTACTGGCTGCCGGTCGATCTGTACGTGGGCGGCGCGGAGCACGCCGTGATGCACCTGCTGTACGCGCGGATGTGGACCAAAGTGATGTACGACGCAGGGCTCATCAGCTTCAAGGAGCCGTTTCCGGCCCTGCGCAACCAGGGGATCATCTGGGCGGAAGACGGCCAGAAGATGTCCAAGAGCAAGGGCAACGTCGTCACTCCCGACGCGATGGTGGAAAAGTACGGCGCCGACGCGCTGCGCTTGTGGGAGTTGTTCATGGGTCCCTTCGAGGAGCCGACCAACTGGAACGAAGAGGGCGTGGTCGGAACGGCGCGCTTCCTCACTCGCGTGTGGAACCTGGTGCGCCGCTACGTCGAGGCAGGATGCCCGCAGGGCAATCCCAGCGAGCAGACGCTGCGCAAGACGCATCAGGCGATACGCACCGCCACCGATCACGTAGAGCGGCTGCGCTTCAACACCGCGTTGGCCGCCTTGATGGACGAACTCAACTACCTGGCGCGGCTGGAACCAGCCGAACTCGGCCGCGCGGCGATTGAGACCTATGTACTGATGCTGGCGCCGATGGCGCCACATATCACTGAGGAATTGTGGCGCGCACTAGGCCACAAGGACTCCGTTCATCTGCAGAAGTGGCCCAGCTTCGACCCTGTCTTGGCCAAGGACGAGATCGTAACCGTCGTCGTGCAGATCAACGGCAAGGTGCGCGACAAGCTGGAAGTCGCGGCCGACACCGCTGAGGACCAGGTCCGGGCGCTCGCCCTGAAAAGCGCGGCCGTCAAGCGTCATCTGGACGGCAAAACGCCGAAGAAGGTTATTTACGTACCCAACAAGCTGTTGAGCATCGTGATCTAAGCAGCTCACTCGCGACCAGCGCTTTTTTCACATCGGAGCCGCAGCGGGGTTATAACCCGCAATGGAGCCGATATGATGAAAACCCAAGCATCGCTGTTTGATGAGACGGCAGGCGGGAATGAAACTCTCGCCTCTATCCTGGAGTCGACTTTTGAAAATAGGATGGCGCAGCCGTCCATGCGCGCCGCGCGAAACATCCGCCGGCCCGAGGCCGCCATCGGCTTAATTCGATCATCGCCGGTGGGTTCCCTGGTGGTCTGCGTCAGCGGCCGCGGTATCGCAATGATCCGATTCATCAGGCGTGAAGCGGACCTTGAATTCGCAATGTCAACGCTAAGCCGGGACTTCGATCTTATCGCGGATGACCGCGCCGCACAGGGCGTGGCCGACGAGTTGATCCGTTTCATGGCTGGCGACGAAACGGCGCTGCGCAGCAGCCTTGACCTGAGTCTGGTCAAATCGCCTTTCCAGCGCCGAGTGCTGCAGCTTCTGCTGCGCGTCGGCCCAGGCGCGATACTCACCTATTCATCCCTGGCTTCGTGGGCTGGCGCGCCGCGTGCCCCGCGAGCGATCGGCGGCGCGATGCATGACAATCCTATCCCGGTTTACGTGCCGTGCCATCGCGTACTCCGCTCCGACCTGAGCCTTGGGGGCTACGGAGGCGGTCTGGATGTCAAGCACAGGCTGCTGCAGGTGGAGGGTTTCTCGTTCACGGCGACGGGAATGGTCGCGGAGCAGGGCGCGGTTTGGGCAAATCGGAACACCCAAATCTTCTGCCGCTCCGGCTGCCGCGCCCTGGCGCGCTCCAGCCGCACAAATGCGCTGTTGTTTCGCGACGCGGCAGCGGCTGGACAGGCTGGAATGAGCGCTTGCCGCATCTGCCTACCGCGGTAGCTCAGGCCGCGTTGTGAAAGATGATTCCCAGCGTGAACCTCAATCCACTGCGCAACGGGCTGACGCCGTGACGCATCCTCGCCCGGTAGTATCCGCGCGCACCCTGAATCGGGCGGAAACTGGAAGGAAAAATTATCGCCTCGCCGCGTTCCAGGTTGATCGCTGAACATCGGGCCTGGGCGCGCGGGCGATCTTCCAGCAGCAGAAATTCCCCGCCGGTATAGTCGGTCTCGCGGCGGCTCAGCGCCACAGTAATTTGCAGCGGGAAAATCATTTCGCCGTAGATATCCTGATGCATACAGTTGTAGCCGCCCGCTTCATAGCGCAGCATCAGCGGCGTCGGCTTCGTCTGGCCGCGTCCGGCGCACAAGCGCAGATATCCCGCGAGATCGGACGGCAGAGCAGGGGCCGACGAATCAAGCGCATCCTGCCAGCGATTGGCGATCTGCGCCAGCCTGCGATAGAAAGCGCCGCGCAATTGCTCCACGACGGCCGGCATCGGATCGGCGAAGTATTTGTAATCGCCGACGCCGAAGCGCAAGCGCGCCATGTCGATCTTTTTGCGGAACCGCTCGCGCTGCGGATAAAGAGCAATCAACTGCGCGCATCGGCGGGAGTCGAGGATCGGCGGCGTGGTTGCATAACCACTGGCTTCGAGCGACTGCTCGATGCGCTCCCAGTCAAGCAGCTCGATTTTACGCAGCTCCGAGCTGTCACTCATAGCTAACGGCCATGCGGCAGTGTTTTAGCCGCCGCCCTGCATGCGCCGCAGAATCGCAACGGAGTCGAATATCCCCTGGGGCAGATTGAGCGTGCCCGCAACGTTGGAGTAGGGGAACCGGCGCACGTTGATGTGAGCGTGAAGAGGAAGTCCGTGTGCCTGATGGATTTCGTAGTCCAGCGGCAGCGGTCCGATAAACCTCAGGATGCGATGGATCGCCCGCGCAAAAGTCCGCAAGCCCTCGCCCTCAAGGTGGTGGAGCAATTTTCGATGTCCCGGCATCACCACGTCATAGGAGCGAGGGAACGCACCAACGGGACTGGCGTAGCTCACTACGTCTGGCCCGTTCTCGATGGTCAGATCCAGCTCCTTCATCACCCTGAGAAGATCGTCCCACAATGTCGGATCCGACCGCTCCGCGCGCAGCTCCACGTCGGCCGCCGGCAAGCATACGGGTGAGCCGATAATCTGCTGATGGATATGCGGCTGGGAAGCGCCCGACTCGGGTCCCTGGTTTTTGCGTACAACGACGGATTGCACGGTAGGGTTGCTGAGAGAACGTTCAACGACCTGCGCGTTTACCTCCATCAGGCGGACGAAGTGAGCTTCGCTTAGCGCGCCGGTAAAGAGCAGGTCGCCGGGTCCGCGCGCGTCGGGCAGAAAATGGCGCGAATCCTCGACCACGACGTACGACTCATTGCGCCCGCCGGTAAGTTCGGCCGGGATGCGCGGAAAGAGGTTGTTGAAGACGCGCAATGCCCATGGGCTGGCCGGGTCGCCGTCCCAGCCGGGAACTTGCTCAGGCTTGATGCGGATCAATTCGGCAGGCGCTTTGGACTCGTTGCCCGGGCAAAACGGACAGCCAGCCTTGGCCCTCGCCATCCGCTCTGCATCCGTATGCGTGGGCGGAGGCGCCGTGAAGGCGCGAGCTCCGAGGGTGAAGGAAAAGCTCTTGTCGCGCAGGTCCACAACATAGGAGATGACCCTGGTGAACGGATTCCTCATCCACAGCAGGTCACGGCCGCGCACTTCGTATTCGATCGGCATGCTGATACCGGATCATTTTTAAGCATCGCCGCATACCTGATACAACGAGCCTCGACCGCACCGCGTGCCGCTGAGGGTCATCGTTGTCCACACAAGCAGGTCGCCGGAAGGGTTTTTGCTTGCAACTTCCGGTTCAGATGATGCTCCGGGCGTGACATCGCCGGAGATACCGGCGAGGAAATGTGACAACACTGGCGCGATGACACGGCGCCCGATACAGGTAAAACGATCGGCGGGAGGCGAAAGCGCGCGGCTATTTCAATCCTACGAGATAAAGCGCGATCGCAACGAACAACATCACCGCCGCGGTGGTAAACCATCGGCTGTGTCCGGCGATGTGCTCTTCAGCCGGCTCTGGGACAGGTTCGGCAAACCGTTCCAACGGCTGGATGCCGCGCAAGAAGCGGCTCGCCAGCGCGCCCGCATCAAGGTCGAGGAAGTCCGCGTAACTGCGTACGAAGGGCAGCAGGTACAATTCGTCGGCAATTGCACCATAATCGTTGGCCTCGAGCATCGTCAGGTAACCGGATGGAATCCGGATTTGCTCCGCAACCTCGCGAATCGTCAGCGCCCGGTCCTCACGCGCCGAGCGCAAAATCGCGCCAACGCTGCGTGCCGGTTCGGCCTCTTCTCCGTATCCGCAGCTGTTTAACAGATCGTGCTCCAGTTTATTGGCTTCCATCTGCTTCACCGATCACAGCGTAATGCTCGCGCATCGGGAGAACTGTTGGTTTTGGTCAGGCTTTTTACTGACAAAAGGCAGAAACCACGCCGGCCACACCTATCCATAACACGACACCTCATCTCAACCGCACCGCCAATTATATGACACAAAACGCACAAAATGTCCAAAGATCGGTGCTTTAAATTGCGAGCCCCTATCGACCCTCCGGGAGATTGGTGATCACCAGCTTCTTTCCCTCCTCCGCAATCCGGCGCGGCGCCGGATCCAAAGTCGCGCCAAAGCCGGCGAGGTCGCGCCGATTGATCACCATGATAACGCAGGCGCCAGAACTCCAGCGCGCACGCAGGGCGTCGTCGGTCGCGATAAAGCTCGGCGCGGCCTCGGGGCTCCATCCCCACGGCGCCAGTTCGCCCCGATAACTGACCAGCACCTCGCGCCATCCGGTGTAAAACGGCAGCGCCTGGACATGATGGCGGTACGACGCCATCACGCAGCCGGGCCGGAGTTCGCGGGCGATCGCCGAGGCGAGGTTTCGATACGAGTTCAAAGCGGCCGCGTCCCCCCGCGCCTTAACCATCGCTCCAACGGCGATGATCATGCCCAGTGCAATCATGCCAATCGCTGGTATTGCGCCGGCCGCCAGGCGCCACAACGCGAATGCCGCGACCGCGCTCAGCGCCATCGCGCCGACCCCGACCAGCAGGTCCGGTCGAAGCGCCGGAACCGCGCGCACTTCCCGAACCCGGGTAGCTGCGATTATCGCGGCCAGCACAACGATGACATCGATCGACGCGACGGCGGCAAGAATCCGCGACACCCGGCGCGGATCGATCCGAGGCAGGCGACTGATGCCGTAACCAGCCGCGACCGCCGCGGCTGGGATACCCGGAAGGATGTAGGAGCCTAGCTTGGAGCGCGGAATGGTGAAGAAGACAAAAACCACGGCGAACCATATCAGCGCGAAGCGCAAGCCGCATTTGGCGTCATCATTTCGTTGGCCCGGCTTGAACGCGTCCCGGATCGAAATCGAAACGAAGCAAATCCATGGCCACATACCCGCGGCCACAACCACGATGAAAAAGTAAGGGCCCCATTGATGCTCGGTGCTGACGGCATAGCGCTGCAGATGCTCGTGAACAAAAAAGAAGCTGATGAAACCCGGATTGCGCCACGACACGGCGGCGAACCATGGCAGATTGACGGCGGCAACTGTCAGTCCGCATCCAAGCCAGGGAATCTGGACCAGCTCCCTGCCCCGCCCTTCGACTAGCAAATAGACCAGCGCGGTCGTGCCGGTTAGCACCAAGGCCACCGGACCCTTGGCCAGCATACCTAACGCCGCGAACAGAGCCGCCGCGTAAAGCCACCTGGTCCCCGCGCTGAAGGCCGGTTTGAGCGACGCGGCATAGAAGCTGGCCAACGCCGCGGTAACCAACATGGCGAGAATTGGATCCAGGGTCAGAAATCTGCTGAACGCGAAAAACAAAGGGCTCAGGCCAAGGCAAATCGCCGCGCCAACACCGGCCCATGCGCCGAACATTGACTCGGCCAGAACCTCGACTATCGCGATTTGCGCGATACTGGCGAATGCAACCGGGAGGCGCACGGCGGTCTCGCCACACCCCAGAACCCGGATTGACGCGGCCGTGATCCAGTAAACCAGCGGGGGCTTTTCGAAGTAGCGCACCCAGTCATCGCGCGGGGTGACATAGTCGCCGCTCACAAGCATTTCGCGCGCGATTTCCCCATAGCGCCCCTCATCAGGCTCCCACAAAGCGGCATCGCCGAGGCGGGGGAGATAAAGCAGGCAGGCAATCGTGACGCACAGCGCCACACGGGCCAATCGGCTATCCCACCAGGTCACGACGACAAAGTTTCCTAGAGGGCGGCGCTGACAGTCAATCGCAGGGCGCCGGTTGGAAGACAGAGCCGCAAGATAGTTTCACTGGACCGGTGACCGCGTTAGGTTCTCCGATTCGACGTCTTACTTTATTCCAGCGTCGTCGAGCACACCCAGCGCCAGCGCCGACCAATCCATCTCCTCGCGTCCGTGCGCGAGTCCGGCGACTATCCGCTCGCGCACGACAGCCGCCGTGGGAGCCGGAACGCGCGCTTCGCCAGCGGTCTTCAGCACGAGTTCCACGTCCTTAAGGCCAAGCGGCAGCTTAAAGCCCGCCGGCGTGTGGCGCTTGGCTGCTACCATATCTCCATAAGTCTGATAAACCGGACATGCAAACAGCGTCTTGCCCAGCATCTCCGCGACCTTCAACCGATCGATTCCGTTTCGTTCAACGATCGTGAACGCCTCCGCCATCGCTTCAATCGCCGCCGCAATCAGGAAATTCCCCGCCAGTTTCACTACGTTGGCGGCGCCGGGTTCCTCGCCATAGTCATAGATTGCACGGCCAATCGCCTCCAGCAGCGGGCGGACCTGGTTCTTTGCTGCAGCCGGGCCGGACGTGCATACCACGAGTTGGCGGGCCGCGGCGTTTTGCGGACGACCGAAGACGGGCGAGGCCAGGTAAATGCTCCCACGCTTTTCATGATAGCGTGCCAATTTGCGCGCGGTGGATGGTGCGATCGTGCTCATTGAGACGTGGATTCCACCCGGCGCGAGCCGCGCTGCGAGGCCGTCGTCTCCCACAACCATGCTTTCTACCGCCGCGTCGTCCGCAAGCATCGTCATCACAACGCCGCCAGGTTTAGCCGTGTCACCAGAAACCGCGGCCAGAATCGCACCCTTGGCGATCAACGGATGCGCCTTGGCGGCAGTGCGATTGAAGAGCGTGAGCTTCAGTCCCGCAGCAAGGAGATTCTCCGCCATCGGTAAACCCATCGAACCCAGGCCGATAAACCCCGCTTCCAGATTCATTTGAATTCAATCCTCAGATGGTTTCGCCCTGATTCAGGATGGGGCGCACGTCCGGTGGGAGTAAAGAGTTTTTTTCATCCATGGCCAGTCCGGAGATTCAGGCGCGACCGGGGATTATCATCCCAAACCCACCTTTAATTGGTCTCTCGCCTCTGCCAGAATGCCCAAGTTGAACCAATCAGAGCGTTCGATGGCATCCAGTCCAGGCAATTTAGCCCCGCCAGGCAGGCTGGCGATAGCGGAGCAGATTTCCAAAGCCCCGGCAGGATTGGTTTCGATCGTGATCCCGGTCTACAACGAGTCGGCCAATCTCACCGCTTTGTGGCAGCGGCTGAGCGCGGTCCTGGCAAACATCGTGGACTGGGAAGTGATCTTCGTGGACGATGGCTCGCGCGACCGTTCGCTGGAAATGCTGCGCGAAATCGCTGCCAATCATGCCGGGGTGCGGGTTGTCGAACTGGCCCGCAACTTCGGCCAGCACGCCGCCATATTGGCCGGCTTTCGCGAATGCCGCGGCGCGGTGGTGGTGACGCTGGACGCCGACTTGCAAAATCCACCCGAAGAGATTCCGCGGCTGCTCGACGCCATCGCCGCCGGCAACGATGTCGTCGGCGGATGGCGCGCGGAGCGCCAGGATCAGGCTTACCGCCGGGTGGCGTCGCGCCTGCACAACCGGGTGACCTCACTGATCGTCGGCGTGCCGATGCACGACTACGGATGCATGCTGCGGGCCTACCGCCGTCATATCGTCGATACGGTGATCGAATGCGACGAGAAGGCCGCCTTCATCCCGGCCCTGGCCAACAGCTTTGCCAAGCGGGTATCGGAAATCCCGGTTGGCCACGAGGAGCGCGCCGGAGGCCAATCGAAATACAACCTGCTGCGCCTGGCGCAGCTCAGCCTCAACCTGGTGACCGGCTTCTCTCTGCTGCCCATCCAGATCCTCAGCTTGACCGGCATCGCCATCGCCATCCTCGATATCGCCTTCGCCGGCGCCCTGGCTGGCCATCGGATAATCTACGGCCCCCAGCAGGAAGGCGCGATGTGGACCCTGTTCGCGGTGCTGTTCTTCTTCGTCGGACTGCTATTCCTGGCGCTGGGACTGATCGGTGAGTACGTCGGCCGCATCTACCTGGAAGTGCGCCGCCGTCCGACTTATCTGGTGCGAGCCGTGCACGAAGGCCGCCCCGCACCCTGACTCCCGGGCGCATCGGTCTGGTCTTGCCTGAGCAATCGCAAATCACCTTCGAGCGGGCGCCCTGCGTCGTGTTCGGATATCACGAGTTGGGCTACACGTGTCTCGAAGCCCTGCTTGAATTGGGTGCGCCGATTCGGGCGCTGTTCACCCATCGGGATGACCCCGGTGAGGAGATATGGTGGCGCTCATGCGCGCGGCTCGCGGCGGAGCGCAACATCCCGGTTTATACCGAGGAGGCATTCGGCGCCGGCCACGTCGCGACAATGAGCGCATGGTCCCCGGCGATTATCTATTCTTTCAATTATCGCCGCCTGCTGCCAAGTGAGATTTTGGACTGCGCGTCGATCGGTGCATTCAATATGCATCCATCGAAACTGCCGGCCTATCGCGGGCGCGCGCCGGTTAACTGGGTGCTGGTGAACGGCGAGCGTGAAACGGGCGTGACCCTTCATTACATGGTGGCGCGCACCGACGCCGGCGATATCGTCGCGCAGGAAACCGTCGCAATCGAGGACACCGATACGGCGCTGACGTTAGCGCGCAAGCTGACGCCGTTGGCCTCGGGACTGATCACCCGGTTCCATCCGCTGATCGTGGCGGGACGCGCACCGCGCCGCCGGCAGGACTTGAGCGCGGGCAGCTATTTTGGCCGCCGCACCCCCGCCGACGGACGAATCGACTGGAATTGGCCGGCGCGGCGGATCTTCAACCTCGTGCGGGCCGTGACTCATCCCTATCCAGGGGCGTTCTGCACGGCCGCGGGGCGCAAGCTGTTCGTCTGGGAAGCATCGATCGGCTCCGAACAGGGCCGCCTGGGCGAACCCGGACAAATCATTGAAAGGGGAGTGTCGGGTTTGCAGGTATCGGCCGGAGCAGGCAGCGTATTCTTAAGTCGAGTTCAGTTCGACGGTGGGCCAGAAGGGTCGGCAAGCGAGATTCTCGGCGAACTGAACGCTCAGGAAGCATACGTTGAAGCAACTCTGAAACTTGTTTAATTAGATTGCCATGCGAGTTTTAATCACCGGCGGCGCTGGATTTTTAGGATCTCACCTCGGCGAGGGTTTCATCGGGCGCGGGGACGAGGTCTTCGTTCTGGACACCGGTTCAATCGCCAAGGTGCGCCATCTGCTGGACAATCCGCGCTTTCACTATGTCCATGATTCTGTATTCGATCTCGAACTGCTTGACGGATTGGTCTCCAAAGTCGATCTCATCTACCATCTGGCGGCCGTGGTCGGGGTCGAGCACTACGTGGCCGATCCTTACGAAACCCTCAACGTCAACGTCAACGGCACTCAGAACGTTCTTAAAGCCGCCTACAAGTACAACAAGCGGATGGTCTTCAGTTCGACCTCTGAGGTTTACGGGCGCAATCCGAAAGTACCGTGGAAGGAAGACGACGATCGCGTCCTCGGCGCCACGACCGTGGACCGATGGTGCTATTCGACCTCCAAGGCAGTGGGCGAGCATTTCTGCTTCGCATATCACAAGCTCGGTCTGCCGGTTACCGTGGTGCGCTACTTCAACATCTACGGACCGCGGCTGGACAAGCTGGACGTCGGGCGTCTGTTCACGATTTTCATGGGGCAACTGCTGCGCGGCGCCGACCTGACCGTGGTCGGCGACGGCAAGCAGACCCGATGCTTCACCTATGTCAGTGACGCGATTGACGCGACCATGGCGGCGGGGTTGAGCCCGGACGCTGACGGGCAGGCAATCAACATCGGCTCGGACCTGGAGACGACGGTACTGGATTTCGGCAAGCTGATGCTGGAGCTGTTCGGCTCCACGCGCTCCAAAATCAGGTTCGTCAGCCAGGAAGAGGTCTACGGGAAGAGTTACGAAGATATTCCCCGCCGCGTACCCGACAACACCAAGATGCGCACGCTGCTCGGATGCACGCCCAAGGTCTCGCTGCGCGATGGCCTGATCCGCACGATCGAATGGTTCAGGAGCGAGAATGCGCGCGCATGAGGCGCTTGAGCGCGCCCGTGCCGCGCGCCGCCAATTCCATCCTTGTGGCCCGGTTAAACCCAGGACGTCGAAGTGCAGGTAGCGCTCAAAATCGACGTCGATACGCACGAGGGACTCAAAACCGGCGTCCCGGCGATGGCGCAGGCGTTACTGCGTGAGGGGGTCACGGCATCTTTTTTTGTCGCGATGGGCCCGGACAACTCGGGCAAGGCCATCCGCCGCGTGATAACCAATCGCGGCTTTTTGTCCAAGATGTTCCGCACGCGCGCGGTGTCGATGTACGGATGGCGGACGATTCTGTCCGGAACTTTGCTCAAGGCCCGGCCGGTTGCGATAGCCTTTCCAAACATACTGCGAGACCTGACCGCGCAAGGCTTCGAAGTCGGCGTTCACGGCTACGACCACGTGCGCTGGCAGGATCGAATCGACGAGCTTGGAACGCAGGGAGTGGAGCACGAATTGGAGGACGCCTTGGAGGTGTATCGAGCAATCTTCGCCGCGGAGCCGCGCGGATGGGCGGCTCCGGGCTGGCGCACTAATCCTACCGCCATGCGCCAGTTGGATCGCGCCGGGTTCTTATACTCCAGCGACACACGGGGCACGGCGCCGTTCAGGCCGCAAATTGATGGGGAAATGATATCGACGCCGGAGATTCCAACCACGTTGCCTACGCTGGATGAAGTCTTGGGGCGTGAGAAGCTGCCAAACACGACCGCCGTGGCACGCTTTTATATAGATCAAATGAAGGCCGACCGCCTGAATGTTCATACCGTGCACGCCGAAACCGAGGGAATTGGGCAGTTGAGGAGCTTTACGACGCTGGTGAGCGAACTCAAACAGGCAGGCGCCGAATTTCTCCGGCTGGAAGCGGTCGCCTCGCGCCTAGACGGCGAGTCGCTGCCGGTTTGTCCGGTTGTGCGAGGCTATCTTCCGGGCCGTTCGGGCTGGGTAGCCACGCAAGGTGCGTCGTTGTCGGCAAACGTTTAATCGCCGAGCTCCGACCTTGGGTTAGCGTATAGTCTCGCCTGAATATCCAAGCTATCCTGATTTTCAGGCCGAATCAGGCGGCTTCCGAAAGAATCAGACCCAACGATCTCAAAGTGCCCCCGTTTAAGAAGTATCTATTCGCCCCGGGTCCCACCCCGGTACCGCCGGAAGTGATGCTGGAGATGGCCCGGCCGATCATTCACCATCGGACGCCCGAGTTCAGCGCCGTTCTCGACCAGACGCGCCAGCGGCTCAAACCGCTGATGGGCACACGGGAGGAGGTGCTGTTGCTAGCCTCTTCGGGTACCGGCGCGATGGAAGCGGCGGTCACAAACCTGCTGGCTCCGGGCGAAGCCGCCATATACGTGGACGGGGGAAAGTTCGGCGAGCGTTGGGGCCGTATTCTGGGCTCGTTCGGAATTACCGCGCACGAAGTCAAGGTGGCTTGGGGATGCGCCGTGCAACCGGGTCAGATAGAAGACGCGTTGAGGCGCAACCCTGAGGCACGCGCTGTCCTTTTACAGGCGAGCGAGACTTCGACCACCGCGGTTCATCCCGTCGAGGAAATCGCCGCGATCACCCGCCGGCGCGATGTGATGCTGATTGTTGACGGAATCACTTCGGTCGGCGTCTTTGAGCAAAAGATGGACGAGTGCGGAATCGATGCGCTGATTACCGGGAGTCAGAAGGCGCTGATGCTGCCGCCAGGCCTGGGAGTTATTGCGCTGTCGCCCCGCGCCTGGGCGCGCGCCGCCAAGCTGCGCTCGCCCCACTTTTACTTCGACCTCAATCGCGAGCTGAAGGCTCAACGCGACGAACACACGACGGCCTACACGCCGGCTATTTCGCTGATCTTCGGACTGAACAAGAGTCTGGAGATGATTCACGCCGAGACCCTGCCCGCGGTGTTCGCACGCCATCGCCTGATGGCCCACGCGACCCGGGCCGCGGCCACCGCGCTGGGCTTGAATCTGCTGGCGGCGGAAAATCCAGCGCCGGGAGTGACCGGCATGATGGTGCCCGATCGAATCGACGGGTCTCGGCTGGTGCGCCACATGCGCGACGAACTTGGAGTTACAGTGCAGGGCGGGCAGGATCAGATGAAGGGGAAGCTGGTGCGAATCGGACATATGGGGCACATCGCACCGTTGGACATTCTGGTCGCGATCGGGGCGCTGGAGCTGGCGCTTCGCCGCGAAGGCTATGACTTCCACAGCGGCACCGGAGTCGCCGCGGCTCAGACTGAAATCGCCTCCGGCGCCTGATATCTGTCATGGGAACCCATCGTGTCCTGCTAAGCGACACCCTCTCCCCCAAGGGGATCGAGGTGCTGCGCGCCAACTCGGCTCTGGCCGTGGACGTCAAAACCGGCCTCTCATCCCAGCAACTGGCGGAAATCATCGAGCCCTATCACGCCCTGGTGGTGCGCAGCGCAACCAAGGTTACCCGCGAAGTAATCGAACGCGCGCATTCGCTGAAAGTGATTGGACGCGCTGGGGTTGGGGTCGACAATGTCGACCTGGAGGCGGCGACCCGACGCGGAATCGTGGTGATGAACAGTCCGTCGGGCAACAGCGTCACCACGGCCGAGCACGCCATCTCGATGATGATGGCGCTGGCGCGGCACATCCCGGCCGCCGACGCCTCGACCAAGCGCGGAGGCTGGGAACGGGAGAAATTCCTCGGCATCGAGGTGTGCGGCAAGATCCTGGGCGTGGTGGGACTCGGCAATATTGGCAGAATCGTCGCCGACCGCGCGGCCGGATTGAAGATGAAGGTTATCGGTTACGATCCGATGCTGGCCGCGGCCGCCGCCGCCCGACTCGGCATTGAACAGGTGAGCCTGACTGAAATCTACGAGCGTTCCGACTTTATCACGGTGCATACTCCGTTGACCGAGGAAACGCGCGGCATGATTGGCGACGCGGCGATCACGCGCATGAAGCCCGGCGTGCGGATTATCAACTGCGCCCGGGGCGGGATCGTCGATGAGACCGCTTTGCTCAAGGCACTGAAGACGGGCAAGGTCGCCGGCGCTGCGCTCGACGTATTCGTGGAGGAGCCGCCGCCGCCGGACCATCCGCTGCTCAAGCTGCCCAACGTAATAACGACTCCGCATCTGGGCGCTGCCACCGGCGAGGCACAGGTTCAGGTGGCGATCGATATCGCGCAGCAGATCACCGATTTCCTGCTCAATGGCGCGATTCGCCAGGCGGTCAATATTCCCACCCTGACTGCCAAGGAACTCCAGATACTGGGACCGCATCTGAAACTGGGCGAGCAGTTGGGGCGCCTGGCCGCGCAGATTATTCACGAGGCCCCGAGCCAGGTGACGGTAGGCCTCGGCGGAGAGGCTGCCAGCCTCAACTCGGAGCCAATCACCGCGGCGGTCATGAAGGGGTTGCTCAGCGGTTTTCTGGATGAATCGCTGAATTACGTCAACGCGCCGTTTATTGCGCGCGAACGCGGTATCCAGGTGGTGGAGACCAGATCGCGCGAAGCCACCGACTATATCAACACGCTGACGCTGACGGTGAGAACGCAGGCAGAAACCTACGAGGTTGCGGGAGCGCTGATCGGCAACCGTGCGCTACGGATAATCAGGATCGACGGCTTCAGGGTCGAAGCCGTGCCGGAAGGCTACTTCATCCTGTGCCGCAACAGCGACGTCCCGGGCGTGGTGGGCGCGGTGGGTACTCTCCTGGGGCGCAACAACGTCAATATCGCGGGCCTTGCCTTGGGGCGCGACCGCAAGAACGGAATGGCCATCAACCTGGTGCAAATCGACGGCCCGGCTCCGCCCTCCGTGCTCGAAGAGCTCCGGGCGCTGCCGGCGATCACCTCGGCCACCTTGATCAGACTTTGAACAGCACGGCGTCGCCCCGACCGGAAATAATCCTTCAACAAGGCTCGTAACGCGGTTGATTTAGCTCATACGCACCCGCACACTGTCACGGGCGCGTCGCGCATCGAGGTTCGCTATCCAATGAAAACAGTGGCCGTAGTCGGCACACAATGGGGAGACGAGGGTAAGGGCAAGATCGTCGATCTGCTGGCCGCCGACGCCGACATCGTGGTCCGTTTCCAGGGCGGCAACAACGCCGCTCATACGCTGGTGGTTGAGGGACGGAAATTCATCCTCCGGCTGGTTCCCGCCGGCGCGCTGCATCAGGGCAAGACCTGCGTAATCGGCAGCGGCACCGTCGTGGATCCTTTCGCGTTGATCGAGGAAATCGATAACCTGCGGGCCAGCGGTTTTTTGGGCGGCGAGCACAGCTTCAAACTCAGCTATGACGCGCACATGGTGATGCCGTATCATCGCGCGATCGATCGCGGGCGCGAGGCGCGCCTGGGCCGCAACGCGATCGGCACTACAGGTTTTGGAATCGGACCCGCGTACGAGGACAAGGTGGCGCGCAGCGGGTTGCGTTTTGCCGATTTGGTTGACTTCCGGTCTTTTACCGTAAAGCTGGAACGGAATCTGGCCGACAAGAATGCCTATCTGAAGGCTGTGCTCAAGGCCAAACCGATCAAGGCCGATGAGTTGGTTGCGCAGATGAAGACGGTGCGCAAGCGCCTGGTCCCCTTGATGGCGGACACGGCCAGCTTTCTCTGTTCGGCGCAGCAGGCCGGCCAGCGCATCCTATTTGAGGGTGCGCACGGCGCGATGCTGGACATCGACTACGGCACCTATCCGTACGTAACTTCGTCCAATTGTATTGCGTCCGCCGCCTATGCGGGAGCCGGTCTGCCGCCCGGAAAATTGGATGCGGTGCTCGGAATCAGCAAGGCTTACACGACGAGGGTGGGCGGAGGTCCATTCCCAACCGAGATCAAGGGCGGAGTCGGCAAACGCCTGCGCGAGGAAGGCGACGAATTCGGCAGCGCGACCGGCCGTCCGCGGCGAATCGGATGGTTCGACGCGGTGTCGGCACGCCATGCACTGCGCCTCAACGGAGCGTGGGGCCTGGCGCTGACCAAGCTGGACGTCCTGACCGGAACCGATCCGGTCAGAATCTGCGTTGCCTACGAGCGCGGCGGCAAGCGCTACGAGGAGATGCCGCCGGGACGACTTGGGTTGGACAAGGCGCGTGCGCTTTACGAGGACCTGCCCGGATGGACCCAGAGCCCGCAAGGGGCCCGGTCGATTACGGACCTGCCCGCTGCAGCCCGCCGCTACCTGGAGCGGATCGCTGAACTAACCGGCGTCCAGCTTGCCATGGTAGGCACCGGCGCCGCCCGCGAGGCAACGATCATGATCAGCAATCCGTTTCGCGACTAAGAACCGCGCACTCATTTTCGAGCTCTATTCCAGTGCGCAAACGGCGGCGCGGCTGGAGATTGCCACGCCGCGGCGGCCTTGGCGGATGTCGTTGCGGTCGAATCCGTTGGTGCAGTACCCCATTGAGATTCCGGTGGCCGGATCGCCCCAGGCGATCTGACCGCCGGCACCGCCGTGGCCGAAGGCGGTGGGCGAGTTGGTGCGACCGAAGCCGCGCAGGTTGCCGTTGCCGTCGCTGCCCGCGATCACCACGCCGAGCCCCCGATTGGGTGGCAGACCGAACACCGGATCGACGTAGCCTTCAGTCCGCACCCGCATCGCGTCGCGCAGGGTTTCCTCCTTCCATATAGGCGTGCCGTCGTATGCTTTTCCTCCCGCAAGCAAGGCCTGGTAGAAGAGGGCCATGTCCGCAGCAGTCGCAATCGCGCCGCCGCCGGGCACGCCGGCTTCGCGCACCTCGGGCAGGTTGAAGCCCAAAATCGCGGTTTCCGTAACCTCCGTTTCAGGTGGCACCGGCAGGCCCATCCGGGTCCAATCTTCGGGCTTGAGCGGTTCGCCGACATACATCAGGTCGGCAACCCGCGCGCTTTCGTCGCGGGGAACTCCGAGCCGGAGTCCCGGCAAACCCAGCGGCGTGGCGATACGGCGGTGTACGAACTCGCGGAAATCCAACCCGGTCAGCCGCTCGATAATCTCCGCAAGCACCCACAAGCTGGAAGTCGGATGATACATGTACTTGCTTCCCGGTGGCCATTGCAGGCGCCATTTGGCGAAGCTCTGAAGGCGCTTGTTGCGGTCGAGCCATCCATCCTGCGCATAGGGCGCATCGGGAAAGCCCGCAGTATGGATCAGCAACTGCTCAACCGTCACCACTTCCTTGCCGTTGGTGCCGAACTCCGGAACGTACTCCGCCGCCCGCTTCGACGGATCCAGTTTGCCCTCCCCGATCAGCAGCCATGCCGCAGACGCCATGATCGCCTTGGTGCATGAGAAGACGATATAGAGGGTCTGGTCAGTGGCGGGCTTTTCGACTCCGCCTTGGACGGCGCGGCCGAAGGTGCGCATCGCGCCGATCTTTCCCCTGCGCGCGATCGCGATCTGGCACGATGGCAGAAGCCCTTCGGCTACTTCACGCTCTGCACGGTCGAACAGGTCCTGGACCTTGGCTTCATCGAGCCCCGCGTCGGAGGGTTGCTGCGCGAAAAAATGTTGTGCCGGCATATTCGCTCCGCCTTTTGCGGCGCCGCAATCGCAGATCGGGCGCCCGGTTTGTCGCAACTGAAGTTAGCCGAACTGCGCCGTGAAGTCACCCGACAAAAGCCCGGCGGTACTTTCCTCCAATATGGAGGGCTGTTAGTAACAGCAGGACGCATGCGGACGGCCCTGATGCTTCGGCACTGCCGAAAAGGCGCCGGCGCCGCTCGTTTCAGGTGACAATGAACCGGATCTGGAAAACCAGTCTCTATATGGTCGCGGGGTTGTGCCTCGCCACAGTTGCGGCCCGGCCCGCCGCCGCGGTTATCGCCAAAAATGGGATGGTCGCCGCGGAACATCCACTGGCGACCGACGCCGGAGTCAAGATTTTAAAGGCCGGCGGCAACGCGGTTGACGCGGCGGTCGCGACGGCGTTGGCGGTGGGAGTCGCCAACCCGTCTTCGTGCGGAATCGGCGGCGGCGGCTTCATGCTGATCTACATCAGGAAAACCGGCAAAATTTACGCCCTCGATTATCGCGAAAAGGCGCCGCGCGCTGTGACCGCGTCAACCTACACGCGCGATGGGAAACCGGATGAAAGGCTGTTGCGCAGCGGTCCACTCGCGATTGGCGTTCCAGGTGAAATCGCCGGACTTTACGCGGCACTCAAGCGCTTCGGCAAGCTCAGTTTTTCACGCGATGCCCAACCCGCAATCGACCTTGCGCATAATGGCTTTCCCTGCGGAGAGCATCTGGCAAAGGAAATCGCGCGTACGGCTCCCGACCTCGCCCGCGACGACGGGCTTAAATCCGTTTTTCTGCACCTCGACGGCACCCCGCGCGGGGAAGGCGAGCCGATTACACAGTCGCAACTCGCGGCGACGCTGCAATCGCTGGGCGACCATCCCGTAGACGATTTCTACCACGGAGCTGTGGCGGCGAAGATCGCAGCGTTCATCAAAAGTCGCGGGGGCTTGCTGAGCGCGGAGGATCTGACGGCCTACTCTCCCGTATGGCGTGCGCCGTTGCATCGGGATTACCGCGGCTACCGGGTTTTCTCGATGCCGCCTCCGTCTTCGGGCGGCGGGATGCTGCTTGAAGCGCTGGAGATACTGGAACCGGGCAAGACTGCCGCATTGGGGCTTAACTCTCCGCCTTACCTGGCGCGCCTGGTGGAAGCGATGCGCCAGATTTTTATCGACCGCGCCGCCTACTATGGCGACCCCGACTTCGTCAAAGTCCCAATCGGGTTTTTGCTTTCGCCGCAGCGAATCGACGAAATCCGGCGCAAGGCCCTCGAAATCCATCCGCAGCCCGAAGCTCCTCGCGATCACGGCACTTCTCACCTGTGCGTGGTTGACGGCGACGGAAACATTGTGTCGCTGACGACTACTATCAACACCCCGTTTGGCGTCCGGATGACGGTGCCTCAGACCGGTATCATTCTCAACGACGAGATGGACGATTTCGCGCTGGCCCCCGATGTCGCCAACGTTTACGGACTGCGGGGCGCAAGCCTCAACTCGATCGCTCCAGGCAAGCGGCCGCTGTCCAGCATGACTCCGACCATTATACTGAAGGACGGATCGCCGGTGCTCACGCTAGGGGGTTCCGGCGGTCCGACGATCGTCACCGCGACGTTGCAGGTGCTGCTCAACGTGCTGGACTTCCATCTTAATCCCGAGCGGGCGATTCGCTCGCCGCGCATCCATCATCAGTACGTTCCCGCCACGGTTGTGATCGAACAAGCGATGCCGGCAGCGGATCGCGGCGCGCTTGCCGCGATGGGCTTTCAGGTCAAGACGGTGCCGGCGCTGGGTGACGAAGAAGCGATCCAGATCACACCCGACGGCTATGACGGCGCAGCCGACCCGCGCAAAGGCGGCGCCGCGATGGGCTATTAGCGTCTCACTATAATCTTCCTTATCCGATAGACTGTCAGCCCAGTACGATGGCGAGTGGGTTACATACAGCGCTGTCTCCGGCAGCGTCCAGCCGCGCTGACGCCCGCGCATCGATGCCGCATGGACGCGAGCTGATGCAAGCCGCTGCACTTGGCTCGCTCGCGCTGGTGGTTTTTTTCTTCCACCTCGGCAGCTATGGGCTATGGGAGCCAGACGAGGCGCGCTACGCGGAAATCGCCCGCGAGATGCTCGCGACGCACAGCTTCATCGTCCCTCATCTCAACTACGTTCCCTATATCGAAAAACCTCCCCTGCTCTACTGGACGACTGCGCTGGCGTTTCATTTTCTGGGCACCAGCGAGTTCGCGGCGCGGCTGGTACCGGCGCTGAGCGCTCTGGGCGGCGTGGCGGCAACCTGGTGGTTCGGACGGCGCGCATTCGATCATCGCCGCGCGCTGCTCGCGGGCGCCATTCTGATAACCAATCCACTTTATGCCGCGATGGCCCAGGTGCTCACCACAGATATGCTGCTGACCGCGATGCTGTCGGTGGCGTTCTTCTGCTTCTTTCTTCAATGGCGCGAAGGCGGTCGATGGTGGATCGCTCTTTACCTCGCGATGGCGTTTGCGGTTTTGGCAAAAGGCCCCGTGGGCGCGCTGCTTCCCCTTTTGTCGGGTGTTATTTTCCTCTGTTTGGAGCGCGATTTGCGCGCCGCGATCGCGAAATTCCACGTCGCCGCGGGACTGCTGCTGGTGGCCGCAATCGCAATCCCCTGGTTCGCGATCGTCGCGGTCAAACTGCCGGGCTTTCTGGATTTTTACATAATCGGCGAGCACTTCCGGCGCGCGTTCGTTGTCAGCTATAGCCATGACCAGCCGTTCTATTTCTTCGTGCCGGTCATCATCGTGGGTCTGCTGCCGTGGTCGGTCTGCGCTCCTCTGCTTCTGGTCGAGGGAACGCGCGGTCCAGCGCGCTCATGGTGTGCAATCGTGTCAGCGCTGGTGCTGGTATTGTTTTCCATAGCGGAAGCAAAATTGATCCCGTACGTACTGCCCGCATTGCCGCCGCTGGCGCTGCTGCTGGCGGACAGTATCCTGGGCGCAATCGAAACCCGCCGCGCGCAGCTGCCGCAGCGAACCTTAACCGGCACAACCATCGTGACCGCGATGGGCCCCGCACTGTGCCTTGGCGGGATCGGATGTATCGCGGTTTTTACGGCGGCGGGATATTTCCACAATCGCGATATCCCGACGCTCGCGCGCATCATTCTGATGACCGGCGTCATCATTCTCATCGGCGGCGCCGCCGCGTCGACGCTGTTCGTGCGTGGGCGCTTCGAAGCAGGGCTGACGACAGTCGCCGGCGCGGTCGCGGTGGCGATGCTTACGGGCACCTACGGCCGTATCGCTGTGGAATCGCTTCATTCCTGGGCACCGCTAAGCCGGGAACTGGCGTTGCGGGCACCGGACGCAACCCTGATCGACTACCATCGCTATCCTCAGGCGATACCGTTTTACACTCGGCGCCGCGTCATCCTGGCCAGCCCCTTTCTCAGCGAGTTGCGCTTTGGCGCGGAGCACAGCACCGATCGCGATCGCTACTTTCTGTATTCCGACGCCGATCTGCTGAGCCTGTGGGCCAAAGATCGCTCGGCGGTGCTCATAATCGATGAGGCCGACCTGCAACGTCTCGCCCCGCAACTGGGGCCGACGCGGATTGTCGCCAGCCAGAGCCATAAACTGGCCGTTGCCAGTATCCGGGAGCCGGGCTGACGTATGTCCGGTGCACCAGCGGAACACGGCCGGCAGTCCATGACGGCAGCCGCCCAGCCCGTACGCGCGCGCCGCGCGATCGGGAGCTATGTGCTGCGCGCCGTGCTCGGCCTCGGCATCCTCAGCTTCGTGCTGAGCCGCATCAACGTGAAGCAACTGCTTCATCTGCTCACGCGCGAGCGCCCGGCGTATTTCCTCGCCGCGGTCGCCATCTACATGGTTGGCCAGATGGTAGCGAGTTGCCGATGGCAGATGCTGGCGCGGATGATTGGCCTCGTGGGGAGTTACCTGGAATTCCTTCTTTTCTTCTTTATCGGATCGTTCACCAACCTGTTCGTTCCAGGGCTGGTGGGCGGAGATGCGGCGCGCTCATTGTATTTGGGCAGACGCCATCACGAGATCGGCAAAGCGGTGGCGTCGGTAGTTGCTGACCGTGGCTTCGGTCTGCTCGCTCTGATCTGGTTAACCGCAGTTTGCGTTGGCGTCCTGGGACGCGGCGTTTTCCCTCGAACGATAACCACACCAATTTTCCTGATCGGGGCAGCAACGGCGGTGGGCTACTTTATGATGCCCGCTGCGGCGGCGCTCCAAAAGGTCGTGCCGCCTCGCATCGCGTCGACTATCAGCATGCTTATGCCATATCTTCAGGGTCGGATCGCGTTGATTCCCGTGATCCTGCTTTCGCTTGTTCTTCACCTGATACAAGTTGTGGCTCAGTACATTCTTGCGTTGGGTCTCGGCCTGACTATTCCGCCATGGATGTTTCTGCTTTGCGTGCCTACCACCAATACGCTTGCTTCAGTTCCGCTCACCTTTAATGGACTGGGCTTGCGCGAAGGTCTCTATGTCGTCCTCTTCGGCATGGCCGGTGTAGGCAAAGCGGATGCGGCCGCCCTGGGACTGGTTTGGTTCGCTCTTACGACATTCGCTGGACTTTGCGCTTCTGTTGCGTTCATCGCTGCTCCGACGCCCGTCGAACGCCAGACCCCGCTTCAAGATGCAGATTTTCAGACCGATCTGAACGATTAATTGCGCAAAACTCGGGCCGTTTTTACTCCCTGGTCGCATCTGTTGAGCTTAACCAAACCACTAACTTGCGTCGTCGGAGATGTATTTGTAATATCAGACTAACCAAGCGGACAGGATGCTGATGAGGGGCGTTGCATGGACGTGATGAAAACCTTGTTCCTTAATCCTCCCTCGTATGAAGACTTCGACGGCGGGGCGGGTTCCAGATACCAGGCGACTCGCGAGGTGTGGTCGTTTTGGTACCCAACGTGGCTGGCTTACCCGGCCGGGATGATACCGGGCGCGCGGCTGCTGGACGCACCCCCCCACGGCTACAACCTGGCCCGCACCGTGGAAGAGGCGAAGAACTACGACTTCGTGGTAATCCACACCTCGACCCCCTCGCTGCGCATGGACAGCCGGACCGCTGAGGCGATCAAGGCCGCGAATCCTGACGTGAGGATCGCGTTCGTCGGGGGCCATCCGACCGCGGCGCCTGAGGAAACTCTTAACGTTTCCAATGCTATCGATATCGCCGGGCGCAAGGAGTTCGACCACTCGATGGTGGAGGTGGCGCGCGGGATGGATTGGAGCCAAATCGGCGGGATCAGCTACCGCAAAAATGGCGCAATTTCTCACAATCCGGACCGCCCGGTGCTGAGCGGCAAGGAGTTGGACCGCCTGCCCTTCGTAACCGAAGTTTACGAACGCAGCCTCGACTACCTTCGGTATAACAGCCCCTACTGCCAGTATCCCTACGTATCGATCTACACCGGGCGCGGATGTCCGGCGAAGTGCACCTTCTGCCTGTGGCCGCAGGTCACGCAGGGACACAGCTACCGTACGCGCAGCCCGGAGAATGTGTTTGAAGAAGTCTCCGCGATGAAGGCCAAGTTTCCCAGGATGAAGGAGGTCTTCTTCGACGACGACACCTTTACCGCCGATCCGCCGCGGGCGCGGAAGATCGCGCAATTGCTGAAGCCGCTTGGTCTGACCTGGTCCACCAATTCGCGCGCCAATGTCGATTTCGAAACCCTGAAGGTTCTCAAGGAAGGCGGGTTGCGCCTGTTCGTGGTCGGCTATGAAAGCGGCAACGCGCAGATCTTGAAGAACATCAAAAAAGGTGTGGGGCTCGATCGTGCCCGGCGTTTCACCCAGGACTGCCACAAGCTCGGCATCCTGATTCACGGCACCTTCATCCTCGGATTGCCGGGCGAGACCAAGGATACTATCGAGGAGTCGATGCGCTTTGCGCGCGAGATGGATTGCGAGACCATCCAGGTGTCACTCGCATCGCCCTACCCGGGAACCGAATTGTTCCGGCAGGTGACTGAGGCAGGTTACCTGGCGGTCGATCCGCTGTTGGACGAATCGGGCTATCAGCGCTGCACGGTGAAATATCCGGGACTAACCGCGGACGAAATCTACAGCTCCGTCGAGCGATTCTACCGCAGCTTCTATTTTCGCCCTCGCTACATTTTCAAATCGCTACGCAAGATGGCGACGTCCACCGAGGAGTGCAAGCGCCTGTTGAAGGAAGGAATGCAGTTTGTTTCCACGATGCGCCAAAGACGGGCCCAGGCGGCGTCGGCTTGATCACCAAGAAGGGGGAGCGCAGGCTTAAGGCCTCCTTCCATCGGGTACAGATTGCCACATGACGGCTGCGGTTTGTGGGCGCGCGGGGGATTTCAGTGAACATCGTATATAGCCTGGCATTGGCCGGAATATGCATCTCGGTTGGCTACTACGCAGCCACCCTGGCCGCAGCCTGGAAATTCAATCGGCGCGCCGGAGCACCGCCCCGTCCGTTGCCGAAAATAGTTCCGCGCGTGGCTATTTTGAAGCCGCTTCACGGCGTTAGTGACAGCCTGGTGGACGACCTGCTGAGCTTCATGGAGGTTGACTACCCGCGCAAGGAGTACCTGTTCGGTGTTTCCAGCTACGAAGATCCGGCCGCGCAGATTCCTCTCGCGTTCAAGCCCCGTTATCGATTCGACCAAATCAGCCTGACCGTAGGCGGCGACCCATCCGCCGCAAACCGCAAGGTGGGCAAGCTGATCAAGATGGTGCCACGCGCGTCGCGAGCCGACGTGTTCGTGCTGAGCGACGCTGATATCGCGGTGGAACCTGATTATCTGCGCCGCGTCGTGAGCGATTTGTACGCGGACGAGAGGACCGGACTGGTCACCTGCGCATATCGGGCGCGGCCGGCGGGGCGGGACCCCGGTGCGCGGCTGGAGGCGCTGTACATCAACACTGATTTCATGCCGATGGCCATTCTGGCAGACTCCTTCGAACCGCTGCATTACGCATTCGGCGCCACGATCGCGATCAAGAACACGGTGTTGGGTGAAATCGGTGGCTTCGAGGCGCTCAAAGACCTGCTGGCCGACGACTTCCATCTGGGCAACCGCGCCGTGCAGCGCGGCTACAAGATCGGCCTGTCGAGCGCGCTGGTCACGATCGTGCCGGGCGAGCGTACATTTTCGGACTTCTGGCACCATCAGTTGCGCTGGGCCCGCACCTATCGTACCGTGCGCCCGGTCAGCCTGGGCACGATTCTGACTCACGGGCCGTTCTGGGCGCTGATTGCGCTGCTCGCAGGCGGCTTCAGTCCAACCTCGATTGCGGTCGCCGCGATGGCGGTGGCGGCGCGATTGACAATGGGCGCTTTGATGATAACTCGCGTAGCCAAATTGCCGCTTTCCATCGCGGACTTCGGCCTGCTGCTGGTCAAGGACTTCTCCATAACCGGGATCTGGTTCGCCAGCCTGCTGGGAAAGACCGTACGATGGGGCGATCGCGTCTTCAAAATACTGCCCGAAGGCAAGCTTGAGGAAATCACCAAGCGCGAGGTCAGCATCAAGCCGGAACCGGCTGCTGCTCAGCCTCCGGTGGCCAACATGACTCCCGCACGAATGCCCGACGCCAGCCCGGCTCGAACCGAGCGCGCGCTGTAAGAACGCTCGCCAACATCCTTGAAGGGTAGGAGATCCGGCACGGAGGCCGGCGCTGCGAGATATCCACTCTTCCCCTAGCCTCGGCCTCGGTGTCGGTTCTTTTTCTCTAACGCAGCTCGATTAGTCTTTCAGCGCGCCGGAGTCTCCGACCACCATGCGCGACCCGCTACTTGATCCCCAAACCCGGGGGCGCGCTGGCTATCTCCCGCTGCTTGAACGCGACCGCGATACGCAGCCGCTCCAGGTGCTGTTCGATCGTTTTGCCGCCCTGCTTGACCTTGTGGGTTTTGAAAAACTCCTCAACGCCGCTTTGCTGATCGACCAGCGCGGTAATCCCGCTGCACATCCGCGGAATCGCGTTTTCGGGGTACTGCGCCATCATTTTGTCCCAGTTCGCCTTCAGAAAAGCCCACGCCTCATAGCGGCATTCGATGTTCATCAGCAATTCCGCCATTACGTAGGGCGCATTCTGAGTCCGGATCTCGCCGTTGAGCGTCATCTGCATCACATCGTGCAGAGCTTCGGGCCGGCGGAAGTCGCCAAGCGCATACAGGTAACGCTGCTCCTCCTGCGGAGTTTTGGCGGTCTTGAAGCGCTCCTTGAACTCGCGGTAATCGGCGTCGGTTCCGGTGTGCGCCACGATTGCGATAAGCGCCGGCACCAGGTTGTTGTCCACCGAGCCGGGCTCGCGCTTGTATTGGGCGTATAACTCACGGGCACGCGTCTGCACCTGCGGATCGTCGCCCTGTACGCCCAGCGCCCCGATAAGGGTCCCGCGCAGCTGGCTTTGCAAATCGCTCTCGCCCTTTTTGGGTTCCCATCCGAGCCGCTGCACGGCAGGGGTCAGCAGTTTGCGCACTTCGGCCTGCAGCGCCGGTCTATGACGCTGGTCGACGACGTTGTCGAGGTACGCAAACCCGCCGAGTATCGAGCGCCACACGTTGAGGTCGGACTCATTGCTGAACTTGTTGGTCATGCTGAAAAAGTCGCGCAGCGGAGCAAGTCCGGCAACCACCGCGGCCCACGTGTCGCTGACCAGGCCGAAGCGCTCGATCGCGCTCAGCTTCTCCAACTCGCCGCTCACACTCTCCAGCAGCTCCGAGCTGTAGCGCACCCGGTAGAAACCGTAACCGCCCTCGTTGACGACCACCCATTTGACCGTGCCCGGCAGCTCAAGTGTGGTATCCGCCGCGGTCAGAAGCACTTTATGCTCGCTGATTCCCTTATCCGTCGCCGCTTTGATCATCACCGGAACGTGCCATTGCTGGGAAGCTTCGTCCGCACCGCGCATGTAGAGAAAACGGTTCTGGCTCAGCTTGATGGATTTTCCGCCGTCGTTCCTGGCCGCGCTGATAATCGGAAAGCCGGGCTGGGAGATCCAGGTATCCATCATCTTGCGCACCGGCTGATGGCTGGATTTCTCCAGCGCGTCCCACAGATCGCTGGTTTCGGCGTTGCCGTATTCATGCGAGCGCAGGTAGAGCGAGATACCTTTCCGAAACTCCTCGGCGCCGAGGTACTGCTCCAGCATCCGCAACACCGACGCGCCCTTCTCGTAGGTGAGCACGTCGAACATTCCCCCGGCGTCGGCCGGGGAATGGACCGGATATTCGATCGAACGCGTGCTGTTCAGCCCGTCAACCGCCATCGCGGCGCCGCGCGACAACCCGAAGCTGACCCATCGCTCCCAATTTGGTTTCCAGGCGTCCACCGCGAGCATTTCCATGAAGGTGGCGAACGCTTCGTTGAGCCAGATACCGTTCCACCACTGCATCGTGACCAGGTCGCCGAACCACATGTGCGCGTTCTCGTGCGAGACCACGTCGGCAACGCGCTCCAACTCGGCGCGCGATGCGGTCTTTTCGTCCACCAGCAAGGCGGTTTCGCGAAAAGTGATTGCACCCAGGTTTTCCATCGCGCCGGCGGCGAAGTCGGGGATGGCGATCAGGTCGAGTTTGTCGCCCGGATACTTGATACCGTAATATTCGGCAAAGAACTTCAGCGAGAACGCGCCGATCTGCTGCGCATAGGGGGTCAGCGCTTCCTTGCCGGGAACATGCCATACGCGCAGCGGCTTGCCGTCAACGTCAACCGGCTCAGTGCCCTTGAACTCGCCCACGACGAAGGCGAGCAGGTAGGTGGACATCCGGATCGTTTGCCTGAACGTCACAGCCTTTTTGCCGTTGTCCAGCGCTTTTTCATGTTCGATCGCGGTATTGGAAATCGCCGCCAGGTTGCGGTCGATAACCAGCGTCACCTTGAACGTGGCCTTGGCCGCCGGTTCGTCCCAGCACGGTAGCGCGCGGCGAGCGTCAGTTGCTTCGAACTGGGTGGTCGCGATGGTGTGCGACTGGCCGGAGGGATCCTTGTATTGGCTGCGATAAAAGCCGTGCAGCTTGTCGTTCAGAATTCCACGAAAACGGATATGCAACGACCATTTGCCGGCACTGAGCTTGCGGCCGAAGTTTAGGATGGCGCGCTCGTTTACCGGATCAAGCTGGGCCTTTCCGTTCAGGCTTTGGCCGTCGCCGCTCAGCGTCACCTGGTCGATCTCCAGCTCCAGGGCGTTGAGCTGAATCTCATCGACCGGTTCATGAATCTGGATCGCGATGGTCTCGTCACCGGCGAAGGTGAAGTTGCTGAGATCCGGCTCAAGACGAATGTCGTAATGCTGCGGCTTGACGGACGCCGGCAGGCGATACACTTCGGCCGAGGTCTGTACGTTAGCGCTGTCGTGATAATGCATGTGGCTCCTTTCCCTGGTCCGCACCCGCGCGATCGCGGGCGGGTTCTAAAAGCCGGTCCCCCTCATGTTTATCCGAAGGCGGCGTCGGGTGAAACAAAAATTCGCGGACCTTCTTCGTCTTGATAATCCGGCCATACGGCGGCCGAATTCAACATCCTGGAGCTTTATTCACCGACCGTCCGAGGATCAATCGGGTCCGTTTTGGCGCCGTCTGGATTACCCACGAATGGCGGCGTGATGCCCGCCAACTCGCCGTAGGTGGTAAGCCGGACATTGTGGGCGGCAAGCAAATCTCGCAACTGCGGGTCGGTCAGCAGCTCAACTTCGTTTTGCGCCGCGACGCCCGGCGAGCGCTCCCCGATGTCGGCGGCAGGATGGAAATAGAGCTCGGTCGTGCCATTCTCCGGCAGGCGCGCCAACAGACCGTGCAGATAACGCCGCGTGAAGTTGCCGCTTTGATGGAGTCCGAACAACCAGTCCACCGACTTGATACCTCGCTGGGTCATCAGGCGCCGCGCCCGCTTGGACAGGGTGCGAAACACCACCGCCTCAGCCAGCTTGCGCGGAGCATGGTCGCGGCTGAGCCGGATGGTGGTCATGACCGGCTCACGGGGCAGCCGCAGGCATGGAACGCGGTATTCAACCGCCAGATCGGCCAGGACTTCGATGATGACTGGATGCACGTGCACGTTCAGATGGCCGTCGATATGGTTGAGATAGCCGATAAGGTGCAGGTGCGCTTCGATCTGGGCGCGGCATTCATCGACAATCTTTTGCCGCAGCCCGCGATTGAAGAAATAGCGCAAACCCCCGGCAATCGGGTTGTCCACGAAAGCGGCGCGCGAATTAACCAGGCCCCCCAGCTTAGCGGGCGGCAGCACGCTTTTACCCTGCACGAACACCAGATGGAGGCCAACATCCAGCGCCGGACACTCCGTGGCCAGCGCCGCCGCTTCATGGCGGGCAGGTTCAGCCACCATCAGGCTGGTACTGGTAAGAATGCCCTCGCGATGGCATCGCACGATGCCGGCATTCTTTTCGCGCGACGCCCCGAAATCGTCGCCATTGACGATGAGCCGCTTCACCACTTATTCAAGTACTGCTTTAAATTTATTCCCGGCGCTTTCCAATCGCTCATCTTCGCACAATTCTGCTAGCAATGGTGTCGGTCACTCAAGACGCTGTCAGAATCCGGCTGAAGTTTTTGAATCATGATCCTGGTCTTCTATGCCTTGCGGCGGGAGGTTGGCGATCTGCGCAAGCGGATTGCCGATCGCTCCGCCCTGGCCGAGGGGCTGCGCGGTTTCAAAGGCCGTATCGGCGGCGAGGACATCGCCCTGATTGCAACCGGGATAGGCGTCGAGCAGGCACGTCGGGCAGCACGCCTTGCCTTGCAAATGATACCGCAGCCACGAATGGTGATTTCCACCGGCGTCGCCGGCGGGTTAGCGCCTGAGCTGCAGGCCGGAGACCTGGTAATCGCGGACCGCATGCTGCTTGAATCCAGTGGCGATGGTGTCGTCACGGAGGTTACACGCATAGCGCCTGAGATGATGCGGTTTGCGCAGGCCGCGCTGCGCCGCGCCGGTCTGAACGCGGCGTCGGGAGCACTGCTGACGGCGCGGCGCGTGATGGCCAGCGCCGCCGCCAAGCACGATGCATATTTGCGCAGTTCGGCAACCGCGGTAGACATGGAGAGCGCCGCTATCGCGGAGGAGCTCGCCAGCGCGTGCTGGCCTTTTGTTTGCGTCCGCGCGGTGATCGATGGAGTGGATGATGAAGTACCCGGCGCCGATCTACCCGACGAGTTCGGGCATGTGCCGCCACTTAAAGCCGTCGCCTACTTTGTCAAGAATCCATCGGCGCTGGCGCAGGTGCCCGCGACCCTTAAGAACTTCAGACGCGCCACTGTCGCAATAGCAGCGGCAATGGAGGCTCTGTGCGCCGGCAATGACGGCTGATTTGATGCGGACCGCAAACGCGGCTATTGAAGTTAACGGGTAAGGAGGACTCGTCATGGCGGATTCCAAAAAGCGACTGGCCGGCAAGGCCGCTATCGTGACAGGCGCAGGCAACGGAATCGGCAGGGCCGAGGCGCTGGAACTGGCCCGCCAGGGCGCCAAAGTCGTGGTTAACGACTTGGGGGGCGATACCAAGGGCGAAGGCGCTGACGTCGGCGTCGCGCAACAGGTGGTCCAGGAGATCCAGGCTTTCGGCGGAACCGCAGTCGCAAACGGCGATTCGGTGGCCAGCTACGCGGGAGCGGCACGGATAGTGGACACCGCGGTCAAGTCCTTTGGACGGCTCGACATCCTGGTCAACAACGCGGGCAACGCGCGGCCCCGCGTCATCTACAACCTGAGCGAGGAAGACTGGGACGCCGTAATCGCGGTACATCTAAAGGGATGCTTTAACATGGTGCGCCATGCCGCGCCGATCTTTCGTGAGCAGCGCTCAGGCGTAATTGTGAATACCGGCTCGGAGTCCGGTCTTGGCCATTTCGGACAGGCAAACTACTCGGCAGCCAAGGAAGGAATCATCGGCTTCACGCGCACTGTCGCTCGCGACCTGGGGCGCTTTGGCGTGCGGTGCAACGCCATCCGGCCCCGCGCGTTGAATACGCGGCTGGCCGGCGGGGAAGGTGGAGGTGTGGCGGCCGGCGAGAAACTGGTCCAGACCTTTGGCAAGCACGTGCTCGGAAATCGCGGCATGGCCACCCCCCGCCCCGCCAAGGCAGAGGAGGTGGCCGCGCTGGTTGCCTGGCTGTGCACCGATTCGATGGCAGCCGTCAACGGCAGGACCTTTCAAATCGGCGGCGGCGAGGTCGGCCTTTGGTCCGAGCCCGAGTTGATCAAAGCTTCCTTCCGCGAAGAAGGCTGGGACATCGATGCACTGGACAACGAGGTGCTGCGCAATTATCTGGTGGGCGACATAGTAGATGGGTAGCCATGTCCGTCCCCCGGTCATTCACGCTTGCACAATCTAGATACAGAGGCTGAATATGAGCATCATCGATGAAGCACTCAAAGCCAACGAGACCTACGCTCGTAACTTCAAGCTGGCCAGTCAGCCGATACCGCCCGCCAAAAAGCTCGCCATCGTTGCCTGCATGGATGCGCGTCTGACTATCGAACCGATGCTGGGGCTCAGCACCGGTGAGGCGCACATCATCCGCAACGCGGGCGGAATCGTAACCGAAGATGCAATCCGCTCGCTGCTCATTTCGCATTATCTGCTCGGCACGCAGGAATTCATGGTGATAAACCACACGGACTGCGGGATGCTGACCTTCAAGGACAGCGATCTGCTGGCGCGGCTGGAGCGGGAAAAGGGCGTTTCGGTCCTGGCGCCCAGCCATTTCCATACCTTTGAGAATCTGGAGGCCAACGTCCGCCGCCAGGTCGGACGAATTCGGTCGCATCACTGGATTCCCAAAGAGCTACCAGTGCGCGGATTCATCTACGATGTGAAGAGCGGAAAGCTGAATGAAGTGAAATCATAATGAAGTGAAATCACGATGATAGTCTGTGCCTGAAGTGTATCAGTCATCCTCTCCGCCGCCCTCTCAGACGGCTGTGGAAGAGGGAACAGAGGGGCATCCAATGAAAACGCTCAGGGTAATCGCAGGATCGCTGACCGTGCTCGCAATTTTCACCCTTGCCCACCCGGCTATCGCCGCCGCCGACGACCAGCAAGATATCAGCGACGTTGAACACAAACTAGCCGCCGCGACCACGACGGATGAAGCGATTAAATATTACGACTCCGGCGACGACGTGACGCTCTTCGATATGAGCGGTCCGCCGCGCGAATATGAAGGCCAAAAGGCGATCCGCGCCGACTTCGACAAGGGATTCAACGGGCTTAAGGATCTCAAAGTCGAGTTCGTCGAACTCAAAGTGGTAACCGACGGCAAATTCGGTTTCGCCCGCAGTGTCCAGCATTTCACCGCCAAAACGGCTGACGGCAAGCCGGTCGATATCACGTTTCGCCAGACGGACGTGCTGCACAAGGTCAACGGCGAATGGAAGATCATGCATCAGCATATCTCGGTGCCGGTCAATCTGAAGACTGGCCAGGCTGACATGTCGTCGAAGATGTAGCGCTTGCGGTTCAGTGCGGGTTGAGGCGCCGGTCAACCGACACACCCTCCCTCCTTCCTGGTCGCGGCAGGGAATAAGAAGCACTTACTTGCGCCAGAGATGGTCGCTGGCGATGCGAGCTCCCTCCACCATCGCGCCGAGCTTTGCCCATGCGATTTCGGGCTCCACTCGCGACACTCCCGCCGTGCCGAAGCCGCAATCGGTTCCGGCGAGCACGTTCTCACGGCCGACAAGTTCGGCCACGCGGCGCAGACGCTGTGCGATCAGCTCCGGATGCTCGATGAAATTGGACACGGAGTCGATCACTCCGGGTATCAGGGCTTTGCCCGCGGGTAATTTGACCTGCGAGAACACTTCCCATTCATGCTCGTGACGCGGATTGGCCGCCTCGTACGAGATTGCGCCGACGCTGGCCTTAAGCACGATATCGATAATGTCGCGCAGCGCGACGTCGTGATGATGCGGTCCCTCGTAATTGCCCCAGCATAAGTGGATCCTCACCCGCTCAGGCGATATCCCGCCAAGCGCATGATTCAGCGCCTCGACATGCATTGCGGCGATTTTCCTGAAATCTGCCATACTCTTGTCCTTATGATGGATATGCCGCGACATCGCGAGGTCGGGGCAGTCCACCTGCAGGGTGAAACCCGCTTGAACAATGGTCTGGTATTCGGTCTTCATCGCGTCGGCCAGCGCACCCACGTACTTTTCGTGGTCATTATAATGGGCGTCGCCCAAAAAGAATGAAATGACTCCCGGAGAGGCTGCGGTCATGAAGCCCCGCTCTTTGGCGTCGCCCAACGCGGCCGTGAGATTGTCGATGTCCTGGCGGACTGCTTGCACGTTTTCGTAACGCACCGGTCCGTTGCAAGTGGGCATCCCCAACTCCACGACGCCGATTTTTCCAACCGCGCGGCGCGTGAAACTGCGAAACTCCGCCAAATCTGCCGCCGGTGGAATCCTGCCGCTCGCGCCCTTGAACCCACTTAACCGGTCCTTGACGTAAGTCGCGTACGACGGCTTACTCATCTCTCCATCATTGACCAGATCGATGCCGGTCTGCATCTGCCGGCGCGCGACCTCGGCCACGGCCGACCTGACCCGCTGCTGCAAGGCGGTGCGGTCCACCGCCCTGCCCGACTCGTTCGATCGCATCATTTCGAGCAAATCTTCAGGGCGGGGCAAACTTCCCGTGTGGGTCGTCAGAATTCGTTCCTCGCTGAGCATCATATGAAAAATCTCCCATCGCGCTTCGTTTCAGGTCGAGTTCTGCCGGCAGGATAGCAAAGCAGGATGCGCCCCTGCACTCATCGCACCCTGCTGGCGAACAACTCGGCTTTCCGATATATGCCTGCTTGTCGGCGTCCGGCACCGGCGAGGGAGTTTTGCGATGGTCGATTACAGCAAGTACAAAGCCGTCCTGATCGAAAAGGACAACCGGGTCGCGACCGTGACGCTCAACCGCCCCAACTCGCTCAACGCCGTCAACGACGACATGGGCACCGACTTCGATACGCTCTTTCGCGATCTGTCGCGCGATGAAGAGATCGACGCGATCATCATTACCGGCGCCGGGCGCGCGTTCTGCGCCGGCGGCGATGTCAAGGGCATGGACGCACGCAACGTCGCCGCGACGCGCGATTTCCCGATGAACCCGCGCGACCCAGGGCAGCTGCTCAACGACATCCTCGACGTTGAACAGCCGATAATCGCGGCGATTAACGGCGATGCGATCGGTTTGGGCGCCACGATCGCTCTTTTCTGCGATATTACTATCGCGGCAGAAACCGCCCGCCTGGCCGACACTCACGTCCGCATCGGGGTCGTGGCCGGCGACGGCGGCGCGGTCATCTGGCCACCGCTGATCGGCCCCAATCGCGCCAAGGAATACCTGATGCGCGGCAACCTGCTGAACGGCGCCGAAGCGGCCCGCCTGGGGCTGGTCAACTATGCAGTGCCGGCAGCCGAAGTGATGCCCAAGGCGCGGGAATTGGCGCGCGAGCTGGCCGATGGTCCGCGATGGGCAATCCGATGGACCAAGCAGTCGATCAACAAGTTGGTAAGAAAGGCGCTTCACCAGGTCCTTGACACCTCCGCGGCGTTGGAGGCCGTGACCTTTGTCACTCCGCAGCATCGAGAAGCCGCTCGCGCCTTCGTCGAAAAGCGCAAGCCCAACTTCCGTGCCTGACGGTAGCGCCGGCCTCCGAGCCGGCGTTTTCGTCTCGAGGGGACCGATCCCGGGCTGGCGGTCAAAAATGCCAATTCGCTGAATTAGATCGCCCGCGCAAAAAATTTTCTGCAAGCTGTGCGTGTCATCCCGTTCAAAGCCTTGAAGGCTTGATGGGATGTGTACCAATGGCTGGATTCGTTCGATCGCGTCGCCCTTGCGCGGCTGTGACCCGCGCCTGGCGCAAATCCTGTTCCTGGGACTCTTGCTGGCGGCGGGCGCCTACCTGCGCGACTTCAGTATCCATCCTGCGCAGATCGCACTCACCTTTGCATGCGGGCTGTGCTGCCAGAATGTTTGCGATCGCCTCGCGCGCCGACCGTCCCGATCGCTGCGCAGCGCGATTATCACTTCCTTCAGTGTGACCCTGCTCCTGCGCGCATCCACCTGGTGGATCCATCCGATCGCCGTGATCGCCGCAATCGCTTCGAAATTCATCCTGCGGATACGCGGCAAGCATCTTTTCAATCCCGCCAACTTCGGCGTGCTCTTCGCGCTGGCCCTGCTGCCCGGAACCTGGGTCTCGGCGGGTCAATGGGGCCAGGATGTCGCGCTTGCCGGATGGATGATCGGCATGGGCAGCATCGTTACGCGCCGGGCGCGCCGGGCCGATATCAGTTGGACCTTCCTGAGCTTCTACGTGGGCGCGTTGGCGATGCGGGCGACGTGGCTGGGCCAGCGATGGGCCGTGCTTATCCATCAGCTCAGCAGCGGCGCCCTGCTGCTGTTTGCCTTCTTCATGATCTCGGATCCGATGACGATCCCTAACGACCGGCGGGGACGCGCGGCGCATGCGGCGCTCGTCTGTGCGGTCGCCTATTGCTGGCAGTTTTATCTCTACCGGACCAACGGTCTTTTGTGGGCATTGCTGATCGCGGCCCCGGCGGTCGCGCTATGGGACGCGATTTGGCCGGCGCGCAAGTTTGAATGGAACGGCAAAGGAGAAACCAATGAAACGGCTTTCGAACCTGTATCGCATCGCGGCGATAGCACTCGCCTTGAGCGGGCTGGCCATGGCGCCTTCGGCGGCACAGGCCTTCTGCGGCTTTTACGTCGGCAAAAGCGATACGTCACTGTACAACCACGCCTCGCAGGTCGTGATGGTGCGGCATGAGGACAAGACCGTGCTCAGCCTGATGAACGACTACCAGGGCGAGCCGTCGCAATTCGCGCTGGTGGTTCCGGTGCCGGAGGTTTTGCAGCGCGAGCAAATCCACGTCGGCGACCGCGAGCTGTTCCGTCGCATCGACGCCTACAGCAGCCCGCGCCTGGTGGAATACTACGATCCGAGTCCATGCGAGCTGATGATGAACGACTTGGCGGCTCCCCGGGGCGTCGGCGGGCTCATGGCGATGAACCAGGCTGCCAGAGCTGAACGGGAAAAAAGTCTGGGAGTCACAATCGAGGCGCAATACACAGTCGGCGAATACGATATAGTCATTCTGTCCGCGAAACAGTCAGACGGGCTGGAGCAATGGCTGCATGAGAGCGGCTATCATATTCCCCTGGGCGCCGGCCGCGCGCTGAAGCCCTATCTGCGCCAGGATATGAAGTTCTTCGTGGCCAAAGTTAACCTTAAGGAGCATGCGGCCACCGGGCTCGGCTATTTGCGCCCACTGCAGTTTGCTTTCGCCTCACCCAAGTTCATGCTTCCCATCCGGCTTGGAATGCTCAACGCGCAAGGGCCCCAGGACCTGGTGGTTTATGCGTTGACAGAAAGCGGACGGGTCGAGACGACCAACTATCGCACCCAAAAGCTCCCCACCGACGTTGATCTGCCAGGTTCTGTCAAGGACGAGTTCCAGGCGTTCTATAAGGACATGTTCGATCATCAGGTGATGCTAAGCGGGATGACTACCGTATTTACCGAGTACGCGTGGAACATGGGATGGTGCGATCCGTGCGCGGCGGAGCCGCTGACGCGCGAAGAACTTCGCAAGCTAGGTGTGTTCTGGCTGGGCGACGCGAATCCGCCGATCGGTGGCGTGCCCCGCCCGATGTTCCTGCCCGGGCCGGGAGGTGTGCCGGTGATGATCACGCGCCTGCACGTTCGCTATTCAGCTGACACTTTTCCCGAAGACCTGGTGTTCCAGGAAACGCAAGACACCGAGAACTACCAGGCGCGCTACGTACTGCATCGCCCATGGCAGGGTTCTGTCCAAGAATGCGCGGCCGCCAAGAGTTACTTCGAGGAACTCGATCAACGCCGCCGCAAAGAAGCGGAAAACCTGGCCGATCTCACCGGATGGGACATCGAAAAAGCTTTGCACAAGGCGGGCCTGAATCCGTCAGAGAAGCCCTCGCCGTGGTGGCATGGATTGTGGAATTAATTCCCGGGAGGAAAGAGTATGAGCGTACAACTCAACCATCTTATAATTCCAGCCCGGGACAAGTGGGAATCGGCGCGATTCCTCGCTCGCATCCTTGACGCGGAGCCGGGACCCGAGTGGTCCATTTTTGTCCCGGTTCGGGTCAGCAACGGCGTGACTCTCGATTACGCCGACGCAACTGACTTCCACACGCAGCACTACGCCTTTCTGGTGAGCGACGCCGAATTCGATTCCGCCTTGGCGAGAATTCGCAATGCCGGCATCCCGTTTTTCGCGGACTTTACGCACCGGGGACGCGGTGAGATCAACCATCTCTACGGGGGCCGTGGAGTGTATTTCGATGACCCCAGCGGCCATCTGCTGGAGCTGATCACGCGACCCTACGGGCCTGTGCCGGAACACTGGACTCCGGACAAAGCCGGCTAGCAGCGATCGGTTGCGCGCGTCAAATGCACCACTCTGGCTCGGCCGCGTCAACGCGGTACGGTCGAGGCCGAATCCGTACGATCAGCTTGCTGCAAAATTCTTACAATTCGCTTGACGTCATCCGGCGGGCTCGGATAGTCGTGGCGGCATTCGGCGCTCGCATTGCGTGATGCTCCGGAAAAAGCCGTCGCTTGAAGACGGCCCCTGTCGACGCAAAAGAAGGTGTCTCGGATGACCGCTGGACTGGCCCGCTTTGCCTCACCTTCCCTCTGCCTATTGCCGCTGGACGGAGTTCGGTACAGCCGGCACGCACAAAAACAGGATTATGGAGTGGCGCGACGACAGGAAACTCAAGGCTACTGAGGTTATGATAAAGCGCCGCCTGAGCATGCCCGGCTTTCAATTCCGCAGCACACGCAAGACGATGACCGAGCCGAGCATCATTGAAGAGGCAATACGCGCGGAATCTTTCGGTCAGGAAAAGCAAGATGCTGGTCGACAAGCTCCTCCATATCACTCACGCGGTTGAAAACAACCAGCGGCGCGCTGAGCTGGAAAAATTCTATCTCGACGTCTTTGCTGCCCAAACCTTTTACGAGGCCCGTCCCGCTCAGGGTCTGGAGCGCGACGAGACGCTTACCCTGATTGGAAAGACCCAGCTCATCCCGCAGGCGCCCAGCGACGAGAGCGCTCCCGTAGCCAAAGCGATCAAGGCTTACGCTCCCGGCCTGAAGGGTATGGCCGTGAAGGTCGCCAACCTGCGCAAGACCGACGCGCACCTGGTCCGCCATGGGCTGCATCTCAATTACACCGACCCGATGTTCCAGGACGTTTTCTTTCTGACCCGGCCCGAGGAGACGTTCAACTTTCCGGTGGAGTTCTGCCAGGTCGAAATGCCCAACGATTTGCGGCTGCGGCCGCAGTGGTCAGCGGACTGGTGGCGCGACGTCCATCCCCTGGGGATTCAAAAACTCTCCAGTATTGAAATAGCCACGAAGGATCTGGACGCGGCCAGGAAGTTTTACCGCGAGGTCTTCGAATTCGAGCCGATTCACCAAGGAGTCCTGGAATCTGAAAACGCCAGGATGGCGGCGTTTTTCGCCGGCGATTTCATTTTCGAGGTCCTTGCGCCGATGGCCGAGGGTACGCCCGTCGCCGACCTGGTCGCGAGACGCGGCGGCGGCATCTATGCGTTGAGCTTCAAGGTCAGGTCCACTTCCGCAGCGGCTGATTATCTCAGGTCAAAGAACCTCAGGCTGCTCGGCGATACGAGCCGGCGCTTTACCATCGATCCGCGCGACTCTTTCGGCGCGCGTTTCACTTTTCTGGCGGAGGAGCTGCCTAACGATCCACGCTCGTAGCATCTTGCCGACGGGCGGAGCAGTCAAGCAGGTATTCGGAGGAACCGGCCGGTAATTGGCCAAGGAGAACAGCGCATGCTTCCATTCAAGCTGGTGTCGGCCGATTCCCATGTTGTGGAACCGCCCGACCTGTGGCTCAAGCGCATAGATCGGCGCTACCTCGACGTCGCACCCAGGCTGATCCGCGAAGCGGATCAGGATTTTTTCTTTGTCGCCGGCTCTGAGCGGGAAAAGGCGGGGATCGGAATGGCTTCGGCGGCCGAGAAGAAGGCGGAGGAGCTGAGCATGGCGGAGCGGTGGGAAAACGTCCTGCCCGGCGCCTACGATCCCTTCCCCCGCGTCAAGGACATGGAGCGCGACGGCATCGAGGCTGAATTCCTCTACACCAGCTTCGGGCTTCGGATGTTCTCCATCACGGATCTGGACTACCAGTTCGCTCGCTTCCAGGCGTTCAACGATTGGCTGGCCAATTATTGCGCCAGCTTTCCCAAACGGCTCTTCGGCGCGGCCATGATCCCCAACGAACCGGCCGGACGGGCCACCGCAGAGATGGAGCGCTGCGCCAAGATGGGGTTGCGAGCGGCGATGATCAGCGTCAGTGAGGGGAGCGGCAAAGAGTACGACAATCCAATCTACGAGCGCATCTGGTCAGCCTCCGAAGGCCTGCAAATGCCAATTAGCCTGCATCTTGCGGCGAGCAGAAAGTCGTTCGCCCATAGCGGCAACGTGCTGGTGGACTTCTCCCTCGGTTTCACGCCCGCGATGTATTCGGTGGCGCTAATGATCTTCTCGGGAGTGTTCGATCGCCACCCCAAACTTAAAGTGGCAACGGTCGAGAACGACGCCGGATGGGCTGCGATGCTGCTGGAGCGGATGGACTTCCGCTACGAGCGCGACCGTTTCTGGGCGGGACCCTCCAACGGGATTACCTCAGGCCGTCTGCCGAGCCATCAGTTCCGCGAACACGTCTACTGCACCTTCATGCGCGACCACACCGCCGTCCGCAACCGTGAATTTATCGGCCGTGAAAACATAATGTGGGGTTCCGACTATCCGCATCAGGACAGCAGCTTTCCAAACTCCGCCCGGATAGTGGCCGAGCATTTTGCGGACGTTCCGCTGGAGGATCAAATCCGCATCGGACGGCAAAACGCGATCGATTTGTACCATCTGCCGCTGCCGTCCTGAAAAAACGAGAATGAGCCCGGCAACAACGCCAGGAAGATCGCATCACGAACAGCCACGCGACTTCCATGCGCGCGTCACCAGAGGAGGACGAAATGGGACTGCACAAAGGGCTGATGATTGGGTTACTCGGGTTATGCCTGATTGCGCCGTCCGCGCGGGCCGCGGACGATACGATCCCGGTCGGCACCAAGATTACCCTGCAGAACTGGCAGAAGTACAAGGACTACATGCCGCAGGGCCTGCAGACGGTGCTCGCCGGTACGACGGTGTGGAAAGTGCCGGCGGACGCGGTAATGGAAGTCGGACCCCCGGTTGACTATCCGTTGCCCAAATCCTGGTACGACGCGAGCGAGAAGTACAAAAACCAGACCAAGCTGGTGAAACTGGATACCGGCGGATACACGCTGCAGGGTTACCAGGCTGGAATTCCTTTCACGGATTATTCGGGACCGGACGCCGCATACAAGATTCTTTACGATCTCTATTACCATTACGGCGGAGTTATTGCTCATTACGAGAGTACCAGCTACGAAATCGACCGTTATCTCAACACCGCCAACAACTTATCATTCCAGGTTTTTCTGCAGTTTACTCATATAAGCGATCCAGGCTTTCCCGGCTACGCCAGGGAAATGCCCGGTTACTTCTCGAGTTACTACAACGAGCTGGAAGAGCCGGAACAGTCCAAATATACCACGCCGCTGGAGTTGATATTCGACGATCCGCAAAAGCTCCCGGAGTTTTACGTATTCCTGCCGTCGCTGCGCAGAGCACTGCGGCTTTCCAGCAGCGCTCGCTGCGCGCCTTACGCGGGCGGCGATTATGTGGGCGACGACATCTATGCGGGCGTTCCGCTTCCGGTGGGGTGGTTCCAGGCCAAATACCTTGGCAAAAAGAAGATGCTTATGTTCCGGCCCAATCCCTCCAATACCGAGCAGTTTGATATCAAGAATTATTACTATCCGCCGCTGCTCTTTCCCAAACCGACCATCGGCAAATGGCAGGTCTTCGACGCGGTTATGATCGATATAAGCCGCGTGCCCGGCGAGTCCGCCGGATATTGTTACGCGAATCGCCGCGTGTACGCCGATCCGCGCACCTGGAACATCATGTGGATCGACCTCTTCGATCAACAGAACAAATTCTGGAAGGTGATGGGATGGCTGGAGTCGCCCGAGCCGGTGCCCGAAGGCGGCTATGTTCCGAATATCCGGGGCGTAAACTGGATGGTGGACTTCCAAAATTCTCATGCGAGCTTCGCGCTGGTCGGTAAGGATACGTTCCAGGTCAATCAACAGGTGCCAAAGCAGTTCTACGACGTCACACGTTACGGTTCGCCAGCCGGGTTGCAAAAGATCATGAAGTGATCCGAAATCGGCATTCGGCGCGCAAGCGCCGGATGAACTTGAGCGGGCAGGTTCCGTGGCAGGGGCTTGCCTGCTCAAATGGAGAACGGCCCCGATGTTGCCCTTCAAACTGGTGTCAGCCGACTCGCACGTGCTGGAACCGCCCGATATGTGGCTCAAGCGGATTGACCGCCGCTACCTGGAGCGGGCGCCGCGGATTGTCCACGAGGCTGATGCCGACTATTTCGTCTGCGCCAGTTCCGAGACGCCCAAGGTCGGTATCGGGACTTCCTCCTCAGCCGAGAAGAAACCCGAAGAAATCAGCATGGCGGAGCGATGGGAAAACGTGCTGCCCGGCGGCTACGATCCTTTTGCCCGCGTCAAGGACATGGAGCGCGACGGAGTCGAGGCGGAAATCCTCTATACCACGTTCGGTCTTTTCCTGTTTGCGATCGACGATTTGGACCTTCAGTTTGCATGCTTCCAGGCCTTTAACGACTGGGTGGCCAATTACTGCGCCAGCAGCCCTGGCCGCCTGTTCGGCGTGGCGATGATTCCGACCGAGCCGGCCGAGCGTGCTACGGCCGAGATGGAACGGTGCATGCGGGCGGGGCTGAAGGCGGCAATGATCAGCGTCAGCCAGGATCATGGCAAAGGCTATGACCATCCGATGTACGACCGGATCTGGTCAGCGTCGGAGGACCTGCGGATGCCGATCAGCCTGCATCTGGCAGGGAGTAGGAGGTCATTTGCCCGCACCGGCAACGTGCTGGCCGATTTCGCGCTCGGCTTCACCCCGGCGATGTACTCGGTAGCGCTGATGGTCTTCTCGGGTGTGTTCGACCGCCATCGGCGGCTCAAGGTAGTAACGGTGGAGAACGACGCTGGATGGGCCGCGATGATGCTGGAGCGGATGGACTTCCGTTACGAGCGGGATCGGTTCTGGGCCGGACCGGCCAATGGGATCAGTTCGGGCAGGCTGCCGAGCCGGCAGTTTCACGAACACGTATATTGCACCTTCATGCGCGATCACACCGCGGTTCGCAACCGCGCATATATCGGCTTGGAAAATCTAATGTGGGGCTCCGACTATCCGCATCAGGACAGCAGCTTTCCCAACTCGATTAGGATTGTCGGCGAGCATTTTGCGGACGTGCCGGTCTCCGATCAATGCAAAATCGCCCGCAGCAACGCAATCTCACTTTACAACCTGCCGCTTCAACCCTGAGCACGATGCACTCCGGGCAAGACAGATCGGCAATACCCAGCAGCAAATTAGCAGGGAGGTAATGAAGTCATGCTTAAGGTCGACAAGATGCTGCACGTGATGCACGCGATCGAAAGCGACGAGATACGCCGCCAGGCGGAAAAATTCTACCTTGACGTGTTTGCCTCCCAAACCTACTACGACGCGCGCCCGGTGCAGGGCCTGGAGCGCGACGAGACGCTCACTTTGATCGGTAAAATCACCATCATCCCTATGTGTCCGGTGGATGATGTCTCGGACGTAGGCAAGGTCATCCGATCATATGGGTCTCGTTTCATGGGTGTCGCACTCAAGGTGAAGGACATCCATCAGGCCGATGCGCATATGAAGAGCAAGGGCATCACTCCCACCTACTTCGATCCCATTTACCTCGACGTCTTCTTCTTCACCAATCCAAAGGAAACGTGCGGAATTCCTTATGAGTTTTGCCAGGTCGAGATGCCCAATGACCTGCGGCTGCGGCCCGAATGGTCACCCGATTGGTGGCGCGACCACCATCCGCTTGCCATCGAAAAGCTCTCCAGTGTAGCGACGGCAACCGACAACCTGGAACGGACGGCGAAATTCTACCGCGAGGTCTTCGAGTTCGAGCCGCTTGGAGAGTGGAGCGTGGAAAGCGAGGGGGCCAAGGCCGCGGCGTTTCGAGTTGGCGATTTCGTGCTGGAGGTGATGCAGCCCGTCAGCAAGGGAACCGCGCTGGCCGATTTCGTCGCAAGTAATGGGGGCGGGGTTTACTCTTTGAATTTTAAGGTCAAATCCACTGCCAAAGCTGCGGAATATTTGAAGTCGAAAAATCTTCGTCTGCTCGGTGACCCGCAGCGGCGGTTTTCAATCGACCCGCGCGACTCATTCGGCGGCCGATTCACCTTTGTAAGCGAGGAGCTGCCGAACGCTCGCGGCAGGTGAAGAATCTCAACGAGCACGGGTCAAAAATAAACTTTGTTGAGCTGTCGGTTGGACGATAACAATCCGTAACGTTGGATACAACGCGCCGGCACCGCTTGCGTCGGCGGGTTGAAACCAGACTCAGTTCCCCGCGCCGTACGTGATCCGATCCATGATCACTCATGGCGGCGTTGGTTGCCGATGGATGACGACCCTGGTGCCGGGCAGGTGATTGCCTCGCTTTCCAGGCCTATTGTCAGGCGAAACGTGCTTTCGGAATCCGCAGGCCCGGGATGTCCGACTTCATCCGGTAAATCGTTCCGGCGGCGATCTTATCCTTCGCGGTCACCACATAGAGATCCTGAAGGTCGGGGCCGCCAAAGGTGAGGCTGGTAACGAAGGACTGCGGCATTTTGATGCGACGGTCGATAGTGCCGTCTCTTTTGATGCGCACCACCTCACCGCCATGCGCCATTGCGACGAACACACCGCCCTCCGCGTCCACCGCCATCCCGTCCGGCCACCCCTGGACTTTAGCGAAGATGCGGCGGTCCTTCACCGTGCGATCGGGCTGCACGTCATAAACCCAAACGGCCTCGGTAGCAGTATCGCAGTGGTAAAGTAACTTGCGATCCGGACTGAAACCCAACCCATTGGTCACCTGGATCCCTTCCCAGAGTTTGGTGACGGTCCCGTCCGGATCCACCCTGAACAGGTTGCACGGAATCTGCTGCGACTCGTCGGATTCCAGGGAGCCTACATAGACGCTGCCGTGGTCGTCGGGCTGCAGGTCGTTGAGACCCTTCAGCGGGCGGCCTTCAAACTGCGTGAAAATGTCGCGGCTTTGCCGGGTCTGCTCATTCCAGTACATCAGGCCTCTGCCGCCGCAAACAAAGCCGCCGCCTTCATCCAAAGCCAATCCGCCAACGCCCTTGCGCTTTGGTATCAGCATCTCGACCGTGCCCTGCGGCTCGCGCCGATAAACGCCGCCGTTGCCGCGCACATCGCTGAAATACAGCCGTTCTTGTTCATCGACGCGCGGAGCTTCGACCAAGGTGTAGCCACTGGAAAGTATTTCGATCGCCATCACGGAGCTCCATTATGTTTCTAATTCTTGGGCTTCTGCTCAAAACTGGGTCCCATGAAACCACCCGGCGGCGCCTGAACCGCGGTGCGGTCACCGAACAGCATAGTGCCAGCCGTAAGCCCGCCGTCAACGACCATCGCCTGACCGGTGATCCATTCCGCGTCGTCGCTGGCCAAAAACGCGGCCATCGCGGCGATGTCTGCTGGACCGCCTGCACGCGGGATAGGCTGAATCGTCTTGAGGAACTGGTCTGCGACTTCGTAGCCGCCGGGTACGTTGTTGAATATCAAAGGCGTATTGATTCCACCCGGGCAGATGCAATTGACGCGAATCCGATCTTTGCCGACCTCGATCGCCACCGAGCGCGTCAGATTAACAACCGCGGCCTTGGCCGCGCTGTACGCGTGCGGCCCTGCCCCGCCGCGCAATCCGGCGATTGACGCGGTGGAGATAATCGAACCGCCGCCCGCCTTACGCATCTCGGGCACCGCGTACTTCATTCCCAAAAACACGGCCCGCAGCAGGATCGACAGCGTGCGGTCCCAATTCTCCGCCGTGGTTTCTTCAATCTTGCCGACCGCCCCAGCCAGGCCCGCGTTATTGAAGATGACATTGAGCTTGCCGTATTCCGCGACCGCGCGATCGACCGCGCCCTTGATGTCCACCTCGTTCATCACGTCGACGCGCTGGAAAACGGCGCGCCCACCGGCCCTTTTGCATTCGGCGACGGTCTCCTCGCCACCCTGCGCGTTAAGGTCAGCGATCACGACCGCGGCGCCTTCGCTCGCGAAACGCAGCGCGCTGCCGCGCCCGATTCCACTGGCCGCGCCCGTTATTACTGCAACCTTGCCGTCCAGTCGTCCCATCGGCTTCATCTCCCTGCGTAACTGACTTCCATGGCCACGCCGCTTTCGCGAAGTTGGCCATGGCGGATTGACCCGATCGGTCTTTCATCGGGCTGTTTACCATGATCGGAGCCCGCCCGACGAGAGCCACGCACAAGTCGACAATCGCGGAGCTACGAACTCGCCCCGGCCCGGGCCTCGGCGTGTTCCTCGATACTTCGAGGAGTAACCTCGGCGGGATCTTCGATGTCGCGCAACTCTGGAAACAGCCACCATCCCGCCGCCACAACGACCAGGGTACCGACACCCCCGATTACCACCGCTGCAACGGTGCCGAACCACGCGGCCGTCACACCTGATTCGAACTCGCCCAGCTCATTGGAGCCGCTGATAAACATGCCGTTGACCGCGCTGACGCGCCCGCGCATCTGGTCGGGCGTGGCAAGCTGCGCGATAGTTGCGCGCACGTAAACGCTGACCATGTCGCTAGCGCCAAGCAACGCCAGCGCTCCCAGCGAGAGCAGGAAATTGCGGGAGAGACCGAAGACAATGGTGGCGATACCGAACAAAGCAATGCAGGCAAACATTTTGCGTCCGGCCTTCTCGCGCATCGGAGCGTGGCCAAGAATCACGCCCACACTGGCAGCTCCAAGCGCGGGCGCGGCGCGCAGCAAACCCAGTCCGCCCGGTCCGATACGCAAGATGTCGCGCGCGTAAACCGGCAGCAGTGCAGTCGCGCCGCCCAGCAGGACCGCGAAGAAATCCAGCGCCATCCCGCTTAGCAACAGCGGATTGCTCCATACATATTCGACCCCGGCGACAAGGCGCCTGAAACCCGCTGGTCCGCCGGCGGCGGCCCTGGCTTTGCCGCTGGTGCGTATTGCGCAGGTCGCGGCCGCCGTCGCAAACATTGTGGCGCTGCATGTGCCGTAAACCACCGCGGGACCCAAAAGATAGAGAACTCCACCCAGAGCAGGCCCCAGAATGGTCGCGGTCTGAAACGCCGCCGAGTTCCAGCTAATCGCCTGCGCGAAACTGCCCTGCGGCACCAGCAGCGGCAGAAACGACTGCCGTGCCGGCCATCCCAGCGCCCGCCCCGATCCGAGCAGCAGCAGGACGATGTAGAAGGGCCACGCCTGGTTTGTGCCTTGCAGCGTCAAGGTCATAAACAAGGCGCTCACCACTGCTCCGACCAGGCTCGCACAAACGATCAAGATCCGCCGGTCAAACCGGTCGGCGAGCCCTCCCGCCGGAAGCAAAAAGCATACGATGGGAAGAAAAGGCATCAAGCCTGCCAGGCCCAGCGCAAGCGGGCTGTGCGTGATCGAGTAGATTTGCCAGCCGACCGCCACCGTCTGAGCCTGCGCAGCCAGCGCGGAGAAAAACGACGTGCCCAGATACAACCGATAGTCGCGGTAGTAGAGTACGCTTGGTTGATGGTCGCCGGTGGGCTCCGGCTCCGGGCGGGGCTTAGGCAAGCCGCGCCCCGTTGAGGGGGTAAATTGGATGAGAACTTACGTTCGACGATTCAGGCCGCATACGAAGCAGTTACCCTCCGCTAGTGGAATTATGCTCGCTTGCGCAAGACGAGGCATCGGCCAATTCAGTTCGAGCCGGGGTCTCCCCAAATTAAGACAACGGTGCGGGCTTGGTCAGGCGGAGGAAATATAGAGAGCTAGTTCGGTTTGCTGCGTTTAAACTGGCAAGCCGTTCGCGTCGAGGCCGACCGTCGAACGGCGCGGCAGTTATTGCTGTGTGAACTCGCGCGAACGCTCAGGTGATGTTCCCGATGTGCCCAAGCCTCCACCGCATCGAGCGCGGCGAACGTAAGCCGGCAGCGCTCAATCCATTCCTGCAGCGCGCCTTGTATGCAGGGGCACCCCAACCTGCATTCGTGTCCGATAGGCAAGCTCTGCTCGTCGCGACATTCGCTGTGATTCTGCACTTCAAGCATCTAAATAGCAGTTAGAGTCCAGCTGTTTTTGATTCAATAGCGGCGGGGCATTTTTTAAAAACAATCGCGAACATTTATTAACAGTTTGTCGGTTCTTTTTCACCAAACGGTGAGAATTCCTTTACAGTGGGCTCTAAAAACGCTAGGTACCGCGCGCCGGGTGATAATAGTGCCTGGAAATCAGCCTGCTGTCCCGTACGCCTTGTCGCGAGTTCGAACTCCTGATGAACCGCGCTGACTTCATCGCCAAAGCGGGTGTCATATTCTGGCAAACCGGCAGGCCGGCCCCTCTTGGATCAGCCGCGCCGAACGCTCAAATACAGCGGCGCCTTGGTCCCCGTCAACTATATGAGGAAGCCCCTGGTCTTTGGAGCTGAAAGTTTGCGCCGAACTTGATGCAGAATGCGGCCAGCGACCCATCGGCATTTAAAAAAATTGGGGCGCCAACAGCTCGTAAACGACGCGCCAGTGCTGAATATTTTGCCATCGAGGCCCCGCCTAAGAAGGTATGGAGCAGACATTCTTGACAGGCCGCTAAAGAAGGCCGCCGCGTGGCTTGGCGCCGTCACCGGTGAAATGCTTTCCACCAAATTGACCGAAGGAAACCCTGACGGATACCGACCTGCAAGTTGCTCGCCTTCCTTGGCGTTTCTGAGTTAGATTTCCGCAGCATAGAGCGCGGTGTCACCGCAGAAATCCAGCCGAATCCGGCAGTGCAGCCGACCGGCTGATGGTATACCGGGCGGAACTGCCGCAAGGAGAACAGCGATGTCTCATTCATTCAAGTACGTATCGGCTGATTCCCATGTCGTCGAGCCGCCTGATTTATGGCTAAAGCGTATCGACCGCCGATACCTGGACCGGGCCCCGCGCGTGGTCCGCGAAAAGACCGGCGACGCGTTCGTGTGTGCCGACGCCGACCAGCGGCGAATGGGGATCGGCACGTCCGCCACGGCAGAGAAGAAAAGCAAGGACATCGCCCTGGACAACGAACGATGGGAGAACGTGTTGCCCGGGTCCTACGATCCTTTTGCGCGCATCAAGGACATGGACCGTGACGGCGTTGAAGCCGAACTGCTCTACACCACCTTCGGACTTATTCTGTTTGCGATCGAAGACCAGGATTTTCAGTTCGCATGCTTCCAGGCTTTCAACGACTGGCTGGCAAATTTTTGTACAAGCTTCCCTAACCGCCTGTTCGGTGCCGCCATGATTCCAACCGAGCCGCTGGAGCGCGCCGTCCGGGAGATGGAGCGCTGCGCCAAGGCAGGGCTGAAGGCAGCGATGATCAGCATCAGCCAGGACGCGGATCGCGGCTATAATCACCCGCTTTACGATCCGATTTGGTCAGCGTCGGAGGACCTGGCGATGCCGATAAGCCTGCACGTGGCGGCCAGCAAGAAAAACTTCACTCTAACCAACATCATGCTGGCGGACTTCTCGCTGGCCTACACGCTTACGATGTATTCGATCGCGGCGATGATCTTTTCCGGGGTGTTCGACCGCCATTCGGGGCTGAAGGTGGTCTCGGTGGAAAACGACGCCGCGTGGGCCGCCGGAATGCTCGAGCGGATGGACTACCGCTTCGAGCGCGACCAGGGATGGGCGGGGTATTCCAGCGGGATAAACTCAGGCCGGAGCCCCAGCCGCATTTTCCACGAACATATCTATTGCACGTTCATGCGGGACCGCACCGCTGTCTTCAACCGCAATATCATCGGCGTGCGCAACCTCATGTGGGGTTCCGATTACCCACACTTCGACAGCACCTGGCCCCACTCAGCGGAGGTGCTGAGTGGACATTTCGAGGGCGTCGCGGAAGAGGACCAGCTCAGGATCGCGCGCCGCAACGCGATCGAGCTGTACAATCTGCCTCTGGTTTCGTAAGTGAAAAGAAAAGAAGCTACGCCCGCTTGTTCACGGGCTTTTCTTCTTTGGCACGTCGATGCGCGCAAACATCTGTTCTCGGCAGTCTCCGGATTCTAGCCACAAACTAAAGCACAGCAACCATCTGCAACGAGGAATTACATCTACCCGCCCCGGGAAAGCAAAAATGGTCAGCCGCGTATGTTCGCGCCGGTGCACGTGCTGCGGCGCACAATCAGATTCGCGTTGTGAAATCCAGACTTTGCGTCGTACGTGCGGCCCGGTTTAATCCTATGCGCGTCCTGGCGGAGCATCCTCTGCTTCCAGAACCTCAACTTCAGCCCTGCCAGGATCTTCAATAATGGACGCGATCGCGTTGGGTGGCGACGAAATGTAGCCCGGCCGGGACCAATTTCGCCGTTGGCGCATACCCTTCTGCACCCCAGCCGCAATTCGCGCTCGGGCCATTACCTGAACGGCTTTCAAGTCCAGTTCGAGGGCCTCGCAAAGAAAGCGCAGGCTGAGTGGCTCGCCCGCCTCGGGTCTGGTGAAAAAGCTTTGCGCCTCTGCGCGGATGCACTCACGCGGTGAGCCGAGATCTTCCCAGGCGGTAATGAAGACTCCCCAAAGAAGGTGTAGTTCCCTACTCTCGACCCGCCGGCGAAGCATTCCCGCCCACTGGCTGGGAACCAGATCGTTGGACGCCATCAAAGAAGCGACAACGGAATTGGCAACATCGTAGCTATTGGGTGAGAAGCCGGAGAGATTGTTCGGTATGCCGTTCACGTCGTCGCGGTAAAAGTTGAGACCACGTACAGTCGATCGCGTCATCGCCGTTTATCTCCAATTATGACAAAACTCATTGAGACTTATTTTGATAGCATAACTTTAGCTACAATTGCAATAGTCTACAGAATATTGGTCTTATTAACACATAGATGGAAAGTAATTCTTGCTGTCAAAGGGGCTGACTTGATCCCAGCGCGAGAGAGCGCAGAACTCGCCACGCTACGAGAACCGACGCCTTTAATGCAGAACCGACGAGCAGAAAGGCAACGTCCTGCGTCAAATGCCGAGGCGACTTGAAGCGTATGTTGGCGAAGACCGGTTCAGGTCTCTCGCTGTACCAGAGCACGGCATCTGCTACTTCGTATCGACGAGGAGGTGGAGGAGAAGATAACGGAGCGCTGGAAAAGCAGGGAGATGTGAATCAGTTCACGCCGTGCCGTCTGCGGAACTGCGAAAAGAACTACAGGCCCTGCCTCTTCAGATTGGCTATCACGTTACCGACGCGCTTGTTGAAGTCGGTGAGGGGATGAGCCTCGAAAAGGATAAATGGCGCTGCCGGCGATTCCAACGCCTCCGCCAGCGCCTCACCGGAATCAGCATTCGCGATTCCAACAGAACCACTCCCATCAGCAAAGCTGTAGATGCAGTCGAGAATGCCGCCTTTCAACTGACGATTGACATGATCCAAGGCGGATTGGAGCATCTCGCTGGTCAAACCTTGCTGAACTACCGGACGGGGCCTCGCGATTACGAGGAACTTCATGACTTTTCCCTCCGATGAACTGATTCAGAAGGGGACACTTCCCGGCAAGAAAGCGGTCGGTCAGGTACCGCTCCAGGTCTCATAACAGCTCAGGAGGGTCGCGTCAAATGAAGCAGATGCAAGTCAAACCTAGCTCTGTTGGTCCAGACAAAATCGAATGCAGAATAAAATCGCATGGGTCCCCCTGCGCAACTTCGAAGCTCCCTAATAGGCGGGAATTTCGATCAGAAGGAAACTATCCGTGGGCACGGTAGGGAGGCGGTCGCTGGTGGAGCATGATGCGATTTTTCTGGCGCGGAAAGTTCGTTTTAAACGTCAGCCAGCTCGCACGATTGTTGAGGAAAATTCTGGAGGCGGCGAGCGGATTCGAACCGCTGAATGGAGGTTTTGCAGACCTCTCCCTTAACCACTTGGGTACGCCGCCCCGGGGCCAAAACAGAGAAGATACCTATCACGGCCCTGAACTCGTATCAATTACCACTTAGGCCAAAGTAGGCATTTCCTTCGCGAGGGAGCCATCCTCGACGATTCTTTTCCGTTCACCTGCCCATGGCGGGCCGTGCGGCTCTTCGGAAGAGAGCTCTGCCCGCCTCTCGTCGCGCGTGCCATGATGGTTTTATGGCACCAGTCAGCGAATACAATCTTTTTATCGATGGCAAGCCGTGCACGAGCGACGACCGCTACGAGCGCGCCTATCCGTATACGGGCGAAGTGGTTGCCCGAATTGCCCGGGCGACGGCTGCCCAGGCCGAGGAGGCAATCGGTGCGGCCGCCCGCGCCTTTGCCGAAACGCGCAGATTTTCGCGCGCGCGGCGCGCCGAGCTGCTAATCGCTATCGCGCAGGGGATAGCCGAGCGCCGCGCCGAGTTCGAGCGCGCAATCGTCTATTGCACGGCAAAGCCGATCTCCTACGCGCGCGCGGAAGTTGCGCGCAGCGTCGGAGTTTTCACGCTGGCCGCCGAGGAGGCGAAGCGATTCGGCGGACACTACGAACCGCTCGATTTCGATCCGACGCGGCCGGGCGCGGTGGGGATGGTGGAGCGGTTTCCAATCGGACCTGTTACCGCGATAGCTCCGTTCAACTTTCCGCTCAACCTGGTCAGCCACAAGGTTGCGCCGGCCATCGCCGCCGGCAACACCGTCATCGTAAAGCCGCCGCCCCAATGCCCCGGGCCGGCCCTGATGCTGGCCGAAATCGCCACGTCCGCGGGCGCACCCGCAGGCGCGATAAACGTGCTTTCGGCCGACCCGCCGGTGGCGGAACGCCTGGTCACCGACGACCGCGTCAGGATGCTGATGTTTACCGGCAGCACCGCGGTCGGCTGGGCGCTGCAGGCCAAGGCGGCGCGCAAGCGCGTAACCCTGGAACTCGGCGGCAACGGCGGGCTCATCGTGGACGAGAACGTCGACCTGGCGATCGCCGCCCAGCAAGCCGCGCGCGGCGCCTTCGTTCACGCGGGCCAGGTGTGCCTGTCGGTCCAGCGCATCTTCGTGCATCACAAGGTGTACGACCGCTTCCTCAAGCTTTTCGTCGTCGAAGGCGAGCGCTTCCCCACCGGTGATCCGATGGACGACAAGACCCTGGCCGGAGCGATGATCGACAACGCCGCCGCCGACCGCGTGATGAACTGGATCGCGCAGGCGAAGGCGGCGGGCGCTCCCATCCTGTGCGGGAATCACCGCCGGGGCGCGGTGGTGGCGCCTACCATAGTCGAGACCCGCGACCCGAAGTTTCATCGCCTGCGGGTGTGGTGCGAAGAAGTTTTCGGTCCCGTGGCGACGGTCGAACCGTTCGAATCATTCGCCGACGCGGTGCGCGAAGTCAACGACTCGCCTTACGGTCTGCAAGCCGGCGTGCTGACCAACAACCTCGACCATGCGATGTTCGCGTTTCGTGAAATCGATGCCGGCGCCGTCATCGTCGGCGAGACCGGCGTGTTCCGCGTTGACAGCTATCCCTTTGGCGGCGTGAAGGACTCCGGTATGGGGCGTGAGGGGGTGCGTTATGCGATGGAGTCGATGACCGAACCGAAGATGCTGGTACTCAACCTGCCCGCGGCGGCAGGCGGCAAGCGTTGACTTTCCGCTGTGCGGCGCGCATTTTCGCTTCGCAACATCGCGCGTGAAGCCGGACCGCGGCCGGTGCAACGCAAGTTTCATGAAGCGAGGAATACCCATGGCAAGCGCGCCAGGGCCGGAACTTTATGCCCACCTGTTTTCGCCCTTCCGAATAGGTTCGATGCAACTACCCAACCGCATCACGATGGCGGCGATGTACACCGCTTCGGGTTCGGCCAACGGCATGGTGACCGAACGTCAGATCAACTATTACAAGGCGCGCGCCGCGGCGGGCGTCGCGCTTATCGCGACCGAACTAATCGGGGTTGATCCTTACGGCTTTAGCAACCGCTTCATGCTGCGGCTCGACCACGACCGCTACGTCGCGCCGCTGCGCCGTCTGACCGGCGCGATTCACGACGCCGGCGGACGTATCGCCGCGCAGATTTCCCATCAGGGACGCATGGTGGCTTCCACCTTCAGCCAGCGCACACCGGTGGCGCCTTCGCCCGTCGCCTTTGCGATGTCGGAAACGCCGCGCGCGCTGCGCCGCGACGAAATTCCAGGCATCGTGGAGAGCTTCGCACGCGCCGCGCTGCGCGCGCGGCAAGCCCGCTTCGACGCCGTCGAATTGCACATGGCGCATGGCTATCTGATCAACGAATTTCTCTCCAAGCTGACCAATCAACGCACCGACGAATACGGCGGCGACGTGCACGGGCGCGCGCGCTTCGCCCTTGAGGTGGTAGCGGCCGTTCGCGCGGCGGTGGGCCAGGACTTCCCAATCATATGCAAGCTCGCGGTAAACGAAGGCGTGCTCGGCGGCTACGACAGTACCGAGGGCGCCCAGATTGCGCTGATGCTCGAGCGGGCAGGCGCCGACGCGATTAGCACGTCGGTGAGCGAGGCCCAGGGACAGGGCTCCGAGTTCACCAAGGAAGTCCCTCCGATGTACTTCGCGCCCGGCTCCGACGTACCGCTGGCAGAGGCGGTCAAGGGCACGGTCAAGATCCCGGTCGGCGCGCGCGGACGGATCAATACGCCGGAGTTGGCGGAGCAAATCCTCGCCGCAGGCAAGGCCGATTTTGTGGTAATTGGACGCGGGCTGATCGCCGATCACGAATGGGCGCTCAAGGCGATGCAAGGGCGTTCCGCTGATATATGTCCCTGTATCGGATGCCTGCAGGGATGTTTTGACCGCCTGATCGTCGATCTGCCGATTAGTTGTCTGACCAATCCGCGCGCAGCCAACGAAGCCGACTATCCGTGGACCCCGGCGCCGCGCCGCCGCCATGTGCTGGTGGTCGGTGGAGGGCCGGCCGGGATGCAGGCCGCGCTCACGGCCGCCCGCCGCGGCCATCGCGTTACGCTGTGGGAGAAAAACCCGAAGCTGGGCGGAGCATGGACTGCGGCTGCCAACCCGCCGGGGAAGGAGGATTTCCGCAACTACACTTCCTACCTGACGCGGGAGTTGGAAAAGGCGGAAGTCGCGGTGGCGCTGGGCAAGACCGCCGACGTACAAGGCATCGTCGCCGCGCAGCCCGACGTGGTAATCGTCTCCACCGGCGCCGCCGTAACCACCCCGCAGGTGCCAGGCGACGGCACGATGCCGGTGCTCGACCTCTACGGTGATCTTTACTACCGCGACGTTCCCGGCAAGCATCTGGCGGTCGTGGGCGGATGGCGCGCCTGCTGCGAAACCGCTCAATGGCTGGCGGCCAGAGGCAAACAAGTCACGCTGATTGCGGAAGAAGCGACGTTGTTGCGCGACGCCGGGATGTATATCCGCCGGGTGCTGCGGGAGCAGATCCACGACAGCGACATCGCGATCTACTTGAGGGCACGCGTGGTTGCGGCTTCGAAAGGGAAGCTCGTGATGGAGCGCGACGGAATTCGCGACACCCTAGACGGTATCGACGCGATAGTCGTGGCCGGAGAGCGGCGTAGCAACACCGAGCTTGCGCAGGCTTTGCAGAAAGCGGGCCTGCGCACCATCGTGGTGGGAGATGCGGCCACTCCCCGCGACGCATTCCGCGCGACGCAGGAGGCGTTTGCGGCGGCCTATAACCTGGAGTGACACATCATTTACACGCACGTGCGCCGTTGGCGAGGCTGGCACGATGAGCGACGAACTTAGTTTGAGCATCACCGGCGTCGAGCCGCAAATCGAAATCGCGGGGGCACGGCGCTTACTGCTGGCCACAACGCGCGGCAAGATCCGATTGATTCTGCACGGCGTGGAGAAGGCGGAGCGCGCCGTAATCTGCCTGGGCGGAGCCACCGGGAGGTTGGACGGACCGGCGATGCTCTACGCGCGTCTTTGGCTCGAGGCGCGCACGCTGGGCCTCAGCGTGATGCGGTTGGGCTACCGCGTTCCCAACGATATGACTGAATGCGTACTCGATACGATGGCGGGGTTGTCTTTTCTCAAAGGTATCGGCCATCAACGGGTCGCGCTAATCGGCCATTCCTTCGGCGGCGGCGTAGCAATCGCCACCGCCACCCTGAATCCCATGGCTGTGGCGATCATAGCCATATCGAGCCAGCTTGATGGCGCACACAATGTGGCGCAGTTGGCGCCGCGGCCGCTGCTGCTGATTCACGGCACTGCCGATGTCATTCTGCCGGACGCAAGCTCGCGGATGATTTTCGAGCGCGCCGGCGAACCGAAAACGCTAAAGCTTTTCCCCGGCGCCGACCATGGCCTGACGCAGGTGGGCGACGAGGTGCATCAGCTGGTCAGACAGTGGCTGACCGAAAGGATTTGATATGCGGTTGGCGCTTGGGTCCAATCGAGCCGATGGCTAAGTCGAAGGCGAAACGCGGCGTTAATTGCCTGAAGTGCATCAGTCACCCTCACCTCCGACCGCTGAGTTGTGGAGGAGGGAATGGAAAGGTTACGAGCCCTGGCTTTCGTTCAGGTCGCGCTCTTCGGGGGTGAAGGTAACCAGCAAGCGCGAGGGGTCTTCCAGCGGGATAATCGCGAAGCGCGCCACCGGGGTCGTGTTTACCGTTACGGTGGTGCTGCCCCCGTCGGTCTTAATATCGGAGTCCTTGAAAATCGAACGGTCGAACACGATGTGATGGTCGAGCTTGGAGTCCGGTTGGGTGTTGATCAGATGCACCGTGAGTGAGGCGAACCCCGGACCGCTGGCTAGATGCTTTTCGAACTTGACTGGCCCGCTCACGTCAAAAATCACCGACAGCGGGTTTGCCGAAGAGGCTAGCCGGATTCCGCGCAAGGTCACCGGCTCGCCTGAAGCGGCTTTTTCCGGGCCTTCGGGCAGCGGAGCATCGAGCTTGGGGGGCGTCTCGCTGTCACCGCCGGGACCGAGATCGGCGGCGGTAAGATCGGGGTTGGCGTTGGCCTCCTCATGATGCTTGGCGACTACCAACGGTGGCTCGGGCTGTGGCGGTCCAAATCCACCCTCCGCCAGCACCATCCGCAACGGATCTTCCTCGGTATCGATGGGCTGGTTGAGTTTCTTGAGTTGTGCGCGCGCCATGGCAGCGTACTTGGTATCCTTGTAGTGGCTGTCGACAGCGGCGAAGGCCTGCGCCGCGGAGTACTTCTTGCCCTCTTTCTCCAGCGTCACGCCAAGGTTATAGAGCGCGTCAGGAGCAACCGGCGTCTCCGGGTACTTTTCCATCAACTCCGCCAGACGCGACTCCGCCGCCCGGTAATTGGCCCGCTTCTGGTAATAGGTCCCAATCATTAATTCGTTGCGGGCCAGCATCTCGCGGCATACTTCGATGCGGTCGTGGGCCAGCCCCGCAAACGGGCTCTCCGGATATTGCCGCTCGATATTTCTGAACTGCTCCAGGGCCTTTTCCGTAACGCTCTGATCCTGCCACGGAGCGGGGATCTGATCGTAATAAGCCATCCCGAGATAATAGGACGCCATCGGCAGGTTCTTGTTGGTGGGATGCATCCGGATAAAGTCCGTTAGCGAGTTGATCGCTTCGGGATAGTCCTTCATCTGGTAGTACGCCAGCCCAATCTTGAGTTCAGCGTCGTCGGCATAGGTGCTGAATGGATACTGGTCGATAAGGTGCTGGTAATTGTCGATCGCGCCCTTGTAGAGATGGCGATTATAGAAGTTCTCGGCCTGGCTGTAGTAATCCTGGCCGGTCGGCAGCTTCTTGGTCGCGCAACCAGCCCCCAGAAGCCCCAACAACAGAAGCGTCAAAAACCGCCGATGCTTCATAGGAATTTTTAGAGCGTATAAATTACGGGCTCTCGGCGCAACCCATTCCTGCTCACCTAAACGTCACCCGTGACCGTGCACCGCAAGTTGGTCCACAGGCTTGAAGCATCCCGCGTGAATCGCCTTACCAGCTGTTGCGAACCTGCGGCCGAAGTTGGTCTTCGCCGCACCGGGGACGTGCTCCTCCGCAATCCTGAAGCCATGCTCAGCGAAGAGTACTGCGGCATGATCGAAGTACCATTTAACGTCGGTTGCCAGGTAAACCTTGCCGCCCGGCTCCAGACATCGCGCCAGGCCACGAATCAGCGCAGCGCTTAGCAGGCGATGCTTGGAGTGACGCGCCTTGGGCCATGGGTCGGGGAAGTACACGTGGAAGGCGTGAACGCTGGCCGCCGGCAGCAGCAGATTTACCACCGGACGGGCGTCGGCACGGACTGCCCGCAGGTTGCTCAACCCGCTGCGCCCAACGCGTATCGCAAGCCATTGGAAAACGGAGCCACCAAGCTCAACCGCCAGGAAATTGTGGTGTGGTGACTGGCGGGCCAATTCCAGGATGAAGTCGCCCTTGCCTGCTCCCAGTTCGACCTCCAGCGGCGCCGCAGAGGCGAACAGTTCGCTCGGCTCAAGTGAAAAGAAATCGGCGGCGGCTGACCCGGATTGCGCCCGATGCATCTGAAGATGGGCATCGGCAGCTCCAATGAACCTACGGGATTTTCGCAGACGCGCCATTGTTGTGCGATGGAGCTCTCGTGCGTTCAAACCGTCGGGCGCCGCGATCAGGGAGTTGTGGAAGTCGAGTTTTTACGCGTGCGGCAAGAGCGGTAGGGCTGATTCCCAAAAGCTGCGCCTTTGCGCCGGATCAAATTCTGCCCTTGCTACATCTCGGGGCGGGATTGGACCTTGTGCGGTCGAGCTAAAGCGCAGCGATGTCACTTACGCGGGTATCAGGTCTAGATCACACCCTGCTCCTTGAGCTGTGCGAGTTTCTCCGCGCCCAGCCCCAGCATCTCGCCGTAAATCTCGGCATTGTGCTGGCCCAACAGGGGGGCCACGCGCAGTTCGACCGGCGAATCCTCAAGCTGTATCGGACAACCGGGCATCGAGAACTTGCCGCGCGACGGATGTTCGACGTCGACAATCATGCCGCGCTGGCGCAGATGCGCATCCTCGAGGATCTCGACGCTGTCGAGAATCTTGCCGCACGGCACGCCGGCGTCGCCGAGTATTTTCATCACCTCGTGCTTGGTATGCGCGCCCGTCCAGGCGTTGATGATAGCGCTGAGCGCATCGACGTTCTGCCAGCGCAGCTTGTTGTTGGCGAAGCGCTCGTCCTTGGTCAGCTCGGGCTGGCCCATCGCCTTGGCTAGGAGCTGCCACATTTCCTCGTTGCTGGTGAAGATGAAGCAATAGTCGTCGTCGCCCCCCGGCGCGCATTTGTAGATGCCGTAAACGCCCATCCCGGCGCCCCGGTTGCCGTTGCGCTTGACCGGCTTGTGCGTCATGTAGGTGCCCATCATCGGCACCCGCACGAAGTTGACGATCGCGTCTTGCATCGAGACTTCTACTTTCTGTCCCTTGCCGGTGCGCAACCGCTGAATGTAGGCCGCCAGGATTCCAAAGGCGGCATGGACACCGGTCCCGGTGTCGCCAATCGTCGGTCCGGGCTTAAGCGGCTCGGAGCCGGGAAACCCGGTCAGCGACATCGCGCCGCCGGTCGCCTGCGCGATCATGTCGAAGCTCTTGTAAGGACTGTAGGGACCGTAGGTGCCGAATCCCTTGATCGAGAGATAGATCAGCTTGGGGTTGATGGTGCGCAGGTAATCGTAGCCCAGGCCGAAGCTTTCCAAGGTTCCCAGCGAATAGTTCTCGGTCAGGATGTCGACCTTTTTGACCAGGTCAAGGAACATAGCCTTGCCGCGCTCGTCCTTGAGGTTGAGCGTGACGCTGCGCTTGTTGGCATTGAGCAGGATAAAATAAAAAGAATCGATGCCGAGACGATCGCTGATTGACCAGCGTCCCTGGTCGCCGTTGCCCGGGCTTTCGACCTTGATCACGTCAGCGCCCATCCATCCCAACAGCTCCGTGCACGAGGTGCCGGCTTCGAATTGAGTCAGGTCCAGAACCTTGACGCCTGCCAGGGCCTTGTCCATGGAAATCCTCCTCGCTACCCACTGAGATGTTGAATCGCCGCTATGCGCGAACATGCGGGGCAGCACCATCTTTGGCTGATTTGTAGCGCCTTCGGCAGTCCGCAGGCAAGCTGCGGCCGCGGCCCGTACTTTGAGCGATCGCGGGGCTCTGATAACCTTTGCGGGTGGCAGCGATGATTGAAGGTCAGGGTAAGATTGCGCGCATCCGCGACGAACTCAACGCCCAGTTCCTCGAGCGCGGCGAGCTGATCGACGGCGCACTGTGCGCGCTGCTCTCGGCCCATCACGTGCTCATCATCGGACCGCCGGGGACCGCCAAATCGATGCTGGCTGAGGAACTGTGCCAGCGCATCGAAGGCGCCGACTATTTCCAATGGCTGCTGACCAAGTTCACCACTCCGGAGGAAATCTTCGGTGCGGTAAGCCTTAAGGCGCTGGAACAGGATGATTACCGGCGCGTCACCACGCACAAGCTGCCCGAAGCGCATATCGCGTTCCTGGATGAAATCTTCAAGGCCAATTCGTCGATTCTCAACGCGCTGCTGACGCTGATCAACGAACGGCTGTTTCATAACGGCCGCGAGCGGATCGGCGTGCCGCTGATAACGTTGTTCGGCGCCTCCAACGAGCTGCCCGACGAAGAGGAGCTGACGGCGCTGTACGACCGCTTCATGCTGCGCTTTGTCGCCGATTATATCGGCGAGGACTTCCGCTTCCTCAAGATGTTGGAGTCGAGCCGGCCCACGGCGCGCACCCGCCTGGGTTTTGGGGAACTAACGGAGCTGCGTGCAACGGTCGCGGCGATGCCGATTCCGGCCGCGGTGTTGCGCGCGGTCGCCGACATCAGGCGCGAGCTGGGACGCCAGCAGATTGTCGCCTCGGACCGCCGCTACCGGATGTCGCTCGATCTGCTGCGCGCCCATGCCTTCCTGATGCAGCACTCGCAGGTCACCGAGGATGACCTGCTCTTTTTGCAGCACATCTTGTGGAAGGATCCGGAGGAGCGCGCCAAGGTGCGCGACACCATCCAGCATCTGATCAAGGGTCACGAGGAGGAGGCGCGCGAACTGCTGATCCAGACCCAGGAGTTGCAGGAATACGCGGCGCGGCAATGGGAAAGTGAGGAGATGCGCAAGCGCGCGATGTTCGAAGCGCATACCAAGATTGCCAACATCCTGACCCGCTTCGACGCTTTGGTGCGCGACGCTTCCGAGGGCGGGCGGCCGCTGGACGCGGTTGAAAGCATGCGTGCGCAGGTCAAGCGGATTCAGCAAACGATGCTGCGTCAAATCTGATCATGCCGGCCGAGGAATCCAGCCCCGCGATCGTGCTCCGCACCCGGGACTACTCCGAATCGGACCGCATCGTCACCCTGTTGACCCGCCATGCAGGCAAGCTGGGCGGAATCGCCAAGGGCGCCAAGCAGTCGCGGCGGCGCTTTGAGCGCAAGCTGGAAGTCTTCTCGCATGTGATGGTTTACTTCCGCCGCCGCCCGCACGGCGAGCTGGTGTTCATCACCAAAGCCGAGGCCGGCGACCTGCCGCCGTTCGATCTGACCGACGACATCGGCAAGATTGCGTTGGGCAGCTACATGGTGGAGCTGGCCGACGCGCTGAACCGCGAGGAGGCGGACAGCACCGGCGCATACCGTATCGTCGCCGACTCACTCGGCGCTGTTGCGCGCTGTGGCGCCAGCCGCGCGCTGCGCCAGGCGTTCGAGCTGAATCTGCTGCGCTGGGCCGGTTACCAGTTGGAGTTCCGGCGATGCCAGGTATGCGGCCGGACGCCGGCCGAGAACGCCACTTCGTTCGTATTCATCCCTTCCCACGGCGGCATCGTCTGCCATCACTGCCGCGAAGGGGTCGCCGGCATATTCATCGGCTTGGGCGCGCTCAGCGTCGCCGCGCTGGCGCAACTCGGCTCAATCCCGGTGGAGCAGGCAGCGCAAGCCGAATGCGCCGGCCGCGACGCGGAAGCCGCACTGGCCCGTTTCATGACCACGGTGCTCGATCGCAAGCTGCGCTCAGTGGAGTTCCTGCACCGCTTCTTATGAAAAAGTGGCGCGAGCCGGCGTCTTCATTTTTAGAATCCGAACTCCGCCTAGACTCGAGCCTCCGCGCCGCGCCCATGGCTGATACTCGCCCGCTTATCGAAATGCGGAATCACATATTTGCCGAACAGGCGAATCGATTCCATCGTGCGCTCGTGCGGCACGCGGCCCATTTCCATGAAGCACAGGATCATATCGACGCCCAGGGCCTCGAACTTCTCCAGCACCTTGACGCAACTGTCCGGATTGCCCGCGCACAGCAGGCCCATGTTGAGCAGGTTTTTCGGCTTCATCGCCTCCTGCGCGGTCTTTTCATCGGCGTCTACACCGAATAGCAGAGCCTCAGGCGCCCGCACGGCGGCATACTTGTAGCTCTCCACGCTGGCGAAAACCTCGTGGCGCTGGCGCTCGAAAATGTTCATCCAGTAAGGACTCTGGCCACGCTGGACGCCCATGTACCAGTGCATGCCCTCGCCCGCCATCTCAACGGTTTCATCGTTGCGCTCGCCGCACAGCGTCATCAGGAACACAGCGATCTGATTGTTGACCCGTGCAACGACCTGTTTTTTCGGCGTCTTGATCATTTGCCGATAGTTGTGAATCCGCTCCGCCAGCGTTTCCGCTTTCGCGATATTGAAGGAAAGCACGCCCAGCCCGTGATCGGCGGCGATATAGAAGCTTTCGGGCGAGGAGCAGGCCATCCAGAACGGCGGATGCGGTTTCTGCAAGGGCTTTGGCAGTACGTTGCGGTTTTCGCCGACGGTGAAGTATTTGCCCTGGTAGCCGGGAAAGCGCTCGGTGGCCATTAGTTGAGGAATGATCTCGAGCGCCTCTTCCATCATCGGGCGCGTGTCGTTCGGATCGATCCCGAAACCGCCCATCTCGGTGAGTGTAACCGAACGCGCGAAGCCTACGTCGAGGCGCCCGCCACTCAGGATGTCGAGGGTCGAAATCCGCTCTGCCACACGCACCGGATGGTTATAGGGCTGCGGCAGCAGGATCGCGCCGTGCCCGAAGCGAATCCGCTGCGTGCGCTGGGTGGCCGCGGCGAAGACCAGTTCCGGCGACGAGCAATGAGACAGCTCTTCCAATCCATGATGCTCAACGGCGAATACGTGAGAGAAGCCCATCTCGTCGGCAAGCTGGATCTGATCCAACACCTCCTTGAACTTCTCCGCCTCGCGCCCTTCATGCCACGGCTTGGGCATCTCGATTTCGTACATCAATGCGATCTTCATGCGGTACGCTCCTGAACGCTCGATTCAAAATCATTACAACCCGCGCACACAAGTGTCCACAGAACTCCGAACCGTTTGCGCTGAAACTTTCGCAGCGCAACAGAACGTCGTCGCGCAAGCAGGGGCGTTACATCGAACGTAAAATCAGCGAGCTGCCGCCGGTTTCCGTGCGCCAGCCGATGCAGGCTGCGATGTGGGCGTCGCGGACCTGGCGGCAGCCGCGCTTGCGGTCGTAGGTGTGCTTGCCATCGGCCCACCCCGGGCAGGCGTCGTCGGCGCGATGGCGCAGCTGGCGTACGTTTTCCGCCACCAGATTTATTCCGTGGGTATAGCCTTCCGAAAGATGTCCGCCGCCGGTGTTGCACGGCAGTTCGTGGTCAAGCTGCAACCGCCCGCCTTTGACGAAATCAGCGCCCTCTCCCCGGCCGCAGAAGCCATACGCCTCGAGCTGAATCAGAGTCGTGAAAGTGAAAGCGTCGTAGCAGGAAATGAGGTCGATATCCTGATGCGTCACGCCGGACATTCCGAGCATCCGCTGGCGCGCGTAATTACCGCCCTGGAAGTGGATTTCCGGCCGCGAATAGTTATTGGCCGGATCGGGTGAGAACGTGCGCGCCGTGCCGCCCATGATAAATACCGGCGGCTGCTTCAGGTCATAAGCGCGCTCGCGGCTGGTCACGATCAGCGCGCTGGCCACGTCAGTCTCCAGGCAGCAGTCGAGCAGCCGAAACGGCTTTGCTACCCATCGCGAGCGATGGTGGTCTTCGATCGTGATCGGCGTGCGCATCAGCGCCTTGGGATTGAGCGACGCATGATAGCGATGCGCAACCGCGATCTCGGCCAGGCAATCGGTGGTCGCACCGAAGTCGCGCAGATAGCGCATCGCCGACATTGCGAACAATTGCGCCGGCGAGGTCCATCCGTTGACCACCATGTACTGCCCCTCACCAGCAGCCGGTGTAGCGGGCACGGGACCGCCGGGAGCCTGCCCACCATAACGGCGGCCCGAGCGCCCATTCATCGAGCGGAACACTACGACCGCGTTGCAGTAGCCGCCTTCGATAAGACCCACGGCGTGGGCGACAAGCATCTCGGTAGCAGACCCGCCGCCCAGCATCTCGCTGGCATAGTTAAGCCGCAGCCCCAACGCGCTGGCGATATGGGCGGCAGTGGTCGAATCGCCGCCGGCGCCGCCCTGGTAGCTGGTCATGCCATCGACTTCATCAGGCCGGAGTCCGGCGTCTTCGATCGCGTTGCGAATCGCCTCGCACGCCATCGAAAGCGTCGTGCGGTTGGAAGGACGCATGAACGGCGTCTGCCCGAGACCAACGATACAGTATTTGTCAGTAAGCGCACCCATCGTTAACGGCTGTCCACAAATACGCCGCCGTAAATAGCGGAATTATGATTGTAGTGAAAGAGAAAGAGCTGGCACGGAGGCGGGCGCTCCTTGAGAAAAGGCGGGTGCTGTCGTGGCACCCGCCCCGCAACCTACAGCTTCATGAACACCGATTTGATTTCGGTGTACAGCTCGATTGCGTACTTGCCCAGTTCGCGGCCGAAGCCTGATTGCTTGTAGCCGCCAAACGGCGAGATTGGATCGAGCATTCCGTAGCAGTTCACCCACACCGTGCCGGCTTTCAGTTTGCGCGCGACCGCGTGGGCGCGGCTGACATCCTTGGTCCAGACCGCGGCGGCAAGACCATAAGAGGTGTCGTTGCCCTGGAACACCGCGTCGTTCTCGTCCTTGAATGCAATTGTCGCGGCGACCGGGCCGAAGATCTCCTCGCGCGCGATACGCATCGAGTTGTTGACGTCGGCAAACACCGTCGGCTTGACGAAATAGCCCTTGTCCTGGCCGCCCTTCTCGCCGCCCGCCTTGACCTTGGCGCCCTCTTTCTTGCCGATATCGAGGTATCCGGTCACACGCTCGTACTGTTCCTTCGACACCAGCGGCCCCACCCGGGTAGAAATATCAAGGGGATCGCCGATTTTCATCTTGTCTGCGAGCTGGCTTAGCTGGTCGGTGAACTGATCGTACATTTGCTGCTGCACGAAGACGCGGGTGCCGGCACAGCAGACCTGTCCCTGGTTGAGGAAAACGCCGCTTAAGGCGCCGAACGCGGCCGACTTCATGTCGGCGTCGGGAAAAATGATGTTGGGCGATTTGCCGCCCAGTTCCAGCGACACACGCTTCAGGTTGCCCGATGCCGCTTTCATTATCTCACGGCCGACTTCAGTGGAACCGGTGAACGCCACCTTGTCGATTCCCGGATGCGCCGCGATTGCGCTGCCCGCGCCGGGGCCGAAGCCGGGCAGGATGTTGACCACGCCCTCCGGCACGCCAGCTTCCATCAGCAACTCACCCAGGCGAAGCGCGGTAAGCGGGGTCTGCTCGGCCGGCTTGAGGATCGACACGTTGCCGCAAGCCAGCGCCGGCGCCAGCTTCCACGACGCCATCAGCAGGGGAAAATTCCACGGGATGATCTGTCCGCACACTCCCACCGGCTCGCGCAGCGTGTAGCTGAACATGTCGGGTCCCGAGGGGTTGGTCTCGCCGTAAATTTTGGTCACCCACCCGGCGTAATAGCGGAAGGTCTCGGCCGCCATCGGGATGTCGATATTTTTCGACTCGTTGATCGCCTTGCCATTGTCGAGCGTTTCGAGCTGGGACAGTTCCGCCGCGTTGGCGTCGATCAGCTCCGCGATCTTGAACAGCAAGCGCGCGCGGTCGGCCGGGCGCATCAGCGGCCATTTGCTTTCCTCAAACGCGCGCCGCGCGGCCTTGACCGCTTCGTCAACGTCGGCCTGATCGGCCTCCGCGACGTGGGCCAATACTTCCTCGGTAGCGGGGTTGATGCTCTCAAATGTTTTGCCGGATTTGGCTGGCACCCATTTGCCGCCAATCAGCAGATGTTTGGGGGCTTTGACAAATTCCGAAACTTTGGGATTGATCCTGGCGGAGGCGCTCTCCGCTCCTGGCGCTGCACCCATCGGTTGGATTCCTCCGGTTTAGGTTCTCGGGCAGCTCCAGCGTTGCACGGAACGCGGCGGTTAGCCAATAGTGTGCGAGACGAAAGCACGGGCGGGCGCTTTGTTGATCGCGACGCAAATGCCGCGGCAATCCCCCCAGAGTCCAAAGGGAGCATGAGCAATGAGTGAATGGCGAGTCGGAGACCTCAAGGTTGTCAAAGTCCTGGAACACGAGGATCTGTGGCAGGGCCGCATCATCGCTCCCATGATGACGGCCGAAAATGTTCTAAAGGAAGCCGACTGGCTGGTACCCCGCTTCGCTAACGAACAGGGACGCCTGCGCCTCAGCTTTCACAGCCTGATCGTGGAGTCGGGCGGCCTGCGCATCCTGATCGACACCTGCGTGGGCGACGACAAGCAACGCAATTTTCCGCGCTGGAACCTGCGCCATAGCAGCTACCTGTCGGACCTGGAGAAGGCCGGCTATCCGCGCGAGTCGATCGACCGCGTCGTCTGCACCCATCTGCATATCGATCACGTCGGATGGAACGCGATGCTACAGAACGGTAGCTGGGTTCCGACCTTTCCTAACGCGCGCTACCTGCTAAGCCGCCGCGAATGGGACCATTGGTCCCAGAGCCAGGACGAAGAAATCCAACGCATCATGGATGACTCTGTGCGCCCGGTTATCGATGCTGGTCTGGTCGACTGGATCGAGGGTGGTCATGCTCTGACCAAAGAAGTCGCCACCGAATTTACGCCGGGCCACAGTCCGGGCCATATGGCGGTGCGGATCAAATCGGGCGGTCATGAAGGGGTGGTTACCGGCGACTTGATCCATCATCCGATACAATGCGGACATCCGGAATGGAATTCCGCCGTTGACTTCGACCCCGATCAGGCCTGTGCCACGCGGCGCGGCTTTCTGGCGCGCTGTGCCGATGAGAGCACCACGTTTTTCGGTACGCATTTCGCCTCGCCTACCGCCGGCCGCATCGTAAAACGCGGCGACGCCTTTCGGTTCGAAGGCTGAGATCGCGCCAGCAAGCCCAAAACGATAAGACCGTTCACTCGCGATTTTTTTGCTGGGCTCACCGGTTTGCGCTTCCGCTTGAATCTAGCGCTAAGCCATCTTGTTTTTAATCACAGCCCACGGGATTTCATTTAATCTCTGCTTATGCAATTCTGTGCCGGTCTTCTTATACGAATCATGGCTGGATTGTTCGAAACACGCGCGGTTGTCAATCTATGGAAAAAAAATTCCCCCTGATATCGAAAACTTCTCTATTCATGTTGCTGGTAGGCGCCCTGACCCCCCTGACGATCTCGTGCAGCGGAGGTGGCGGTGGCGGAGGGACTCCGCCTGCTCCGTCGTCTCCCGGTCCGATCGCCGGGTTGTGCTCACATGCCTTCGATCCTGCCTCTTCAGCGAGCATGCCGCTGCCGGCGCCGGCGGCAACGGCCACCGCAAACGCCCCAGTGGCACTGTCCACCTGTTCGCTTGATTCCAACCGCAACGTAGTGATCGGTTCGGGCGCATGCGGCCCCAATGTCTACGTCGACCAGTCGTTCACCGGCACCAAGGGGTTGGGCAGTATCACCATTAACAGTGATGGCCAGCTTGTTTTTCTGCATGACCCGGGCTTCCAGGTCGATACATCCGGCATCGTGGTCAACGGCAAATTTCAGGTGGGCAACTCGTTCTGCCCGGTGGGCAGCAACAACAAGTCCAGTGTGGCGGTGGTCAATTTCACGGACGCGCGGGCGGTTAGTGGAGTGGTGAAAGGGATCACGGTCAATAAGGGCGGTACGCTTCAACTATACGGCTCCACTGGCGTTGCGGCGGCAAGCCCGCCGCCGGGAGCCAATTCCCAGGCGCCCAGTTGGACTTACCTTTCGGCTCCGGCGGGACCGCCGAGCCTCTACGGCGCCGGGATGGGACTGGGAAGCGCAGTAGGAGCCAATGGCGCCACCACGCTGCAACTGGCCGATCGGGTGGACTGGCAGGCTGGACAGTGGATTGTCGTCGCGGGGACCGATTTCTCGCCCGACAGCGCCGAGTTCGTGATGATCAACGCGGTCAGCAATTGCAAGGGCTCATCCACCGGAACCTGCACCATCACGCTGGATTCCGCCACCCCGCTGGTCAACTACCATTTCGGCGGTGCAGCTCCCGATGTCGGCGCCAAGGCCGCGAGCGATGGCCCGAAGCAAAACTATGGCGTGGACGAACGAGCCGAGGTTGGCCTTATCAGCCGCAACGTCAAGCTGACCTCCACGATTACGGGCACCGATAACCATCGGGGCGGCGAAATCGTGATCATGTCCGGGTACAACGCGGTGGAAATCCAGGGCGCGGAGCTGGAGAAATTCGGCAAGGATCAGATCAACAGCTATCCGATTAACTTCCAGACGGCGGGCAATGCGGTGGCGGGCAAGACGCTCATCGACAGCAACAGCATCCACCACGGCTATAACCACTGCATCACGCTGAACAAAACCAACAACGTGACAATCAGCAACAACATCTGCGCCCGAATTGTAGATCACCTCTATTATCTTTTGACGGGCGCGGAGACCGGCAACACGTTCAGCAACAATCTTGGCGTCGGCGCGATGAGCAATCTGTTCAGCATCCCGGTCGCCAATACCGCGGCGAAGGCCGCGTTCTGGAGCGGCGACTACCTGACCAACGATCCGACTCAGCCCTGGTACAACGGCTACAACGGCTTCAGCATTCCGTTCACCGATACCAATCCGCCGGCCACCGTGCTGGGCGCGCCCGCGGGCAACACTTCATCGGGCTTCTGGATCACCAATCCCGGAGCCAACAAATTCGTCGGCAACTCGATCGCCGGATGCCAGGGAGTAGGCCGCGGCTTCTGGATCTTGCCCTCCGGCGTCGCGACCGCACAGGTGCCGCTGCCCAAGGGCAACTTTGCCTCGAACCGGGCCCATGGATGTTACACCGGCTTCGACACGGCGGCCGACGACGGTGTCAGCAACGCGTTTCTCTATACTCCGCAAGGCAAATGCGTGGGCGGACAGGGCGTGAGCAAGGGTCTGACCGACTGCGATGTGATCGCCGAATTCGACGACCTGACCGCCACGCGCAATCGCAACCGCGGCATCTGGGTGCGGGCAAGCTGGTATGACCTCGAGCGCGCCCACCTGGCCAGCAATCGCGACGGGGTGTCGTTGGTTTCCAGCGGCGGCACGGAAGGCTCGCCACCCGGGGAATGGGGCCGGCTGGCTGATTCGATCGTAGTCGGGATCAGTACCAACAATCCCAATCGCTTCGGCCCCTGTCCGTACAACGGGCAAAATGGCTTTGGGGGCGTCGCCGGATGCTACGAACCCGTCCAGGGCAATGGCTACCCGGATCCGTTGTGGAACATCTTCGGCTTCATGTTTTACGACGGCCCCGCGCGTGTGGAGACCCCCAAGTTTGTCAACTTCAATATCAACGCCGTGCCGTTCCTCACCGCGTCCGACGTTGCCTTTCTAAATTACTACTCCTCGATCAACAATATGCCGTGCGGCGCGCCGGGAAAATTCATCTACGAGGGCGACGCCGCGATGGGCTGGTTCCAGTCCAACCTCAACAGCTACCCACCAACGCAGTACACAGAGGAACTGAGCTTCGCTAACGTCGACCTGCGCCATCAGATCTATACGCAGAGCGTTGAGAACACCTGCGCGCCGTCGGGCAAGGGAGGCAATTTCCGCGACGGCGACAAGTTCACGGTGATTCTCGATCATGATGCTACCCTCAGCGATTTCCAGGTAGTGCCTAGCGGTGGCGGCAAACCGATCGCCGGCATTTTCCCAATTTCGCTGAACAACCTTCCATTCCTGGCGGGTCCCGGCACGGTCGACGAATGCCATTCCACCGGCGCTCAGGACGCCGCGATCGAAAACCGTCCAACTTCACTCATCAGTCCATACAGCTATGCCACGCTGGAGTTCTCCTCCCTTACCGCTCCATGCAATGGAGTTCCCCCGCCTCCGAAGCAGCCCAACTGCGCGAACAACAACGTGATGATCTTCACCAAGGACGAGATCGACTACCCCAACAACACCGGCGGTGCCCAGATTCAGTTCAGCGATCAGACCATCACCGACAGCGGCCCGGCTTTCACCGTCCAATGCGGCGGCACCGCAAGCCCGAGTTCCTCCGGGGTATTGGGCCATGCCTGTATCGCGCTCAGCGGACGCAACGGCAACGGAATCTACGAGCCCAAACTGGTCAACGGCCTGGGCTACACGGTTGGGGCCAGCGCCGGGATGCCGAATTTCGCCACGCTGATGTATGGAGACGCAGACCTGCCGGGCGGAATTTCGAGCGCTAACTCGTTCCATGCGCGAATCGGTATCTGCTACAAGAACCAGGGTTCTACCGCACCACCCGTTACCGCGTTTACGGTTTACAAGGGCAGCAAATCGTTCTCCGGTCCCAACGGCAACCTCGACAGCCTGGCTGGTTTCTTCACGCTCTTGGGATGCAATGGGCTGGACAACGTGATGTGCACTTCGCCATTGTCGCCCTTCTGCTATGAGTCATTGTGTCCGTCGGCTCCTTATTACGCGTCGAGCGGAACGGTCGGGTCCAAAACACAGCTCAAGCAGGTCACCTCGGTGGCTCAACTCGAAGATTCCACCATGTGTCCCAATGGAACCTGCTTCTTCTATGACCAGACTTCCGGCCTGCTCTTCATCAACATGGTACAGGAGCAGCCCAACGCCGGCGGACAGTTCAGTTCTCCGCTGGGCAGTTGCACCGGCAGCGCGGCGGGCAGCGATCCGGCCTGCGCGGATGAAAACTTCTATTCCTGCCCCGGGCCCGGATGCGAGCTGTACACGATCCAGGTGGATTCGGGCAGTTACAAGCCAAATGGTAATCCGTCCGCCTGTACACCATACGGCGGAGCTGGCGGCGCGACTGACTATACCCAGGCATATCCTCCCAAGCTGAACCAACTCGCATATGCTTCCAACGGCGTCGTGGTGCAGAGCCAACTCCAGGGCGTGGCCACGCCCTTCCCGCATCAGGCGGAGACCAACGCGCCTAAGGGATTCTGCCCCACCAACGCGCCGGCTTCTCCGGACTGGGCGCCCGCGCCGCCTTCCGCTATCCCGTTTATCTTCAGCATCGGCTTGCCAGCCAAGGTGTCGGTGACGCTGTCGCCCACTGTCACTCCGATTCCGGTCACCGGGCAGCCGCTCTACCCGTTGACGCTGCAGACCTACACGTTGATGGCGTCGGCACCCACCGGTACCAACGGGTGCTCAGGCGCCAATTGCTCGTGCAAGCAGAACTTCACGGTCACGAACACAGGATGGACCAGCAGCGGAAAGAACTGCTGTGCCTTGGGCACCGGCAATTCAAGCACGCAAATCGGCGTGGGCGGCGCACCCTACGCCTGCACAGGACCATAGGAAATCGGCATCGATTGAGAATCAGACTGTCTCTCCTGCTCCCTCTCCCACAATCAGTTGCGGGAGATGGGAGCAGGGTGACTGATAGACTTCGGACAATCGGCGGCTTCATCCAGGGATGCCAACTGCGAAAAAAAGGCTGCGGGCGCGCTTCGCTAATCAACACCCTTTCCATGAAGGAAATCCGACATCAGATCCGCGATGTTCAGGCTATTAAGATCCGAGAACGGAAAGTGAGTATTGCCCCGAATACCAACTGAGGGAAGATCAAGTATACTGGCGTCTCCGCCGTGCCGGTTGACCCGGTCAACGAACTCGCGCGACGCCATTTTGCACAGCCGCCACACGTCGGTCGCGACAACCGGATGGGGATCTTTTGGAATATTATCGCCCCACACGATCTGAATCGGGATTTTCGCAATGCTCGCAAATTCCTTGGCCGATACGGCCTCGGCCGAGGGCGCGCGCGAACCGTCCGAGAGCGGCGGCAAGTCCGGTAACTCGTCTTCGGAAAAGCACGAGACAAACGGTTCGTAGGCAACTATTGCTTTGACGTTGGCGCTCTTCGCGGCGGCCAGCCATCCCATCAGTCCGCCTTGCGAATGGGTGACGAGGATTGCCGGGCCGATCCGATCAAACAGCGCCGCGATCGCGTCTGAAATCACGCCCGCGTCATCCGCGATACCCGCCACGCTCTGGCGCAGAAACTCGCCGAGCGCCTCCTTTGGGAACTGCGTCTGCGGGTAAAATTCAAACGGCTTCGGACCCAGGCGCCCCGCCAGGAAGGATAGTTCATGACCAAAGTGAACGGTGACGGCGGGAATCACCTGCGTGCCCGCCAGATTTCCCAATGGTCCGCTGAAGGAAGGAATACCCGCCCGTCCGCGTCCGGGAAAGTCGATCACATACACCGCGAACCGGCGCCTGACAAAGATGGTTTGAAATCCTTCGCGGCCGTCCGGGGTCGTCTCCCATGACTTTCCGGTTTGACCGCCGCCGTGCACCATCACGATGGGAAGCTGCCGGGCTTTGGGCGGAATCTGATACTGGGCATAGAGGTGTTCGATCGCGTAGGTTTGTCCTTCGCTCGAAAACGGCAGAAAAAACCGGCTTGGATCGTAGCTCCCAGCGGCCTTGATTATCCGCCCGCCAACGAAAAAGCTGCCTTGCTCGGAGATTGTCAGCGGCTCGCGAGGGTTGGAGGCTTTGGACTCTGTTGGCATGATCAGTAGGTTCTCCTGCTCGATTGGTTCCGATTTTTGTCGCAGAAAACCGCAAGCGGAGCTAGTGTGCAGCATCCCGTCATCGTGAAGCGGATGCTTGCGGCGCGAACGATGGCGAGTAAGCGCGCAAGGGCGCTTGATTTTGAAGCTATTTGGGTTACCCAAGAGAGCGTGGACCACCTGGAGGACGAAGCATGAATCTTGAGGGCAAAGCCGTTCTGGTAACCGGGGGAGCCTCGGGTATCGGCCGGGCAACCGCGGCCGCCTTCGCGCGCAATGGCGCCAAAGTCGCGATCGCCGATATCGACGGGCGCGGCGGCGAAGAGACGCTCGGGATGATCCAGCAAGCCCGCGGCGACGCATTCTTCGCCGGCTGCGACGTTTCCTCGGCAGCGGACGTCAAGGCGCTGATTGATCGCATCGTGGCCAAATACGGCCGCCTGGATTGCGCCGCCAACATCGCTGCGATCGAAGGCACACCGCGGAGGATCGATCAGGTCCCGGACGAGGAATTCGATCGCGTCATACAGGTCAATCTGCGCGGCGTCTGGCTGTGCATGAAGTATGAGGTCGCGCAGATGCTCAAGCAGGAGAGCGGCGGCGCGATCGTAAACCTGTCATCGGCCGCCGGCCTGGTGGGCAGCGTGCGCTCCCCCGCCTACGGCGCCTCAAAGCACGGCGTCATCGGGCTAACCAAATCCGTCGCGCTGCAACTTGCCAAAGAAAGCATTCGGGTCAACGCGGTCTGCCCCGGCGGTATCATCACGCCAATGACCGAGCGGATCGCCGCTGCCGGCGGCAGCACGCAAGATCGGCTCGGCGCCGCCCATCCGATCGGCCGCATGGGCAAGCCCGAGGAGATCGCCGCCGCGGTGCTGTGGCTGTGCTCGGACCAGGCATCCTACGTCACTGGCTTCGCGGCCCCGGTGGACGGCGGACTCACCGCGATGTGACGGGAATTTTACGGGCTGCCGGAGGGAACAGAAACGCAACTCGATGTTGATAGTGTCTTGAGAAAGCTCGGTCGCCGTCTCCAGCCGAAGGTGGGAGACGGCGACCGATGAACATATCAGTCCTGATGCTTGCGCAGGAACGTGGGGACATCCAAATCGTCGTTATTGTCCACCTGGTTGCCGGGTTCGAGTTTGACCTGGCCTTGGCCGCTCTCTTGCGCGCGGCGCTTGAAGGTCGGGATGTCGAGGCTCTCGTCCACGATCAGGCCTAGCCTGCGCACCGGTTTGCTGGGAAACATCTTAACCTGACTCGGCGACGGCACTGGTTCGCTCACGGGCTCCATCGGGCGAGTGGCCGCGGACTGCACCGGGGCCGTAACGGCCGAGTGCGTCGGAATCGGTGCCGGCGGCGGGGTCAACGGCGCGGTGATTGTACTGGTGACATGCGTGCGGGGCGCATAGCGCGTCTCTAGGTCGCCGAATCCGGTTGCGATCACAGTGACGCGAATCTCGTCTGAAAGTTGATCGTCGATCACCGCGCCAAAGATGATGTTGGCGTCCTCGTGCGCCTCTTCCTGGATCAGACTGGCCGCCTCGTTGACCTCATATAGCGACAGATCGCTGCCGCCGGTCACGTTGATAAGCAGGCCGCGGGCGCCTTTGATCGACAGATCCTCGAGCAGCGGGCTCGATATCGCGCGCTGGGCCGCCTCGACCGCGCGGTTTTCGCCCGAGGCCGCCGCCGCACCCATCATCGCCAGCCCCATCTCGGCCATGATCGATCGCACGTCGGCGAAGTCCAAGTTGATCAAACCATGCACCGTAACCAGCTCCGAAATTCCGCGTACCGCCTGCAGCAGCACCTCGTCGGCGCGCTGAAACGCCTCGCGCAGCGGAGTGTTGCGGCTGGCCACCGACAGCAGGCGCTGATTGGGGATGGTAATGAGCGTATCGACGGCGGCTTTGAGCTCGCGCATCCCGTCATCGGCCTGGGTCATGCGCTTGCGCCCCTCGAACTGGAAGGGCTTGGTCACCACGCCCACGGTGAGCGCGCCGGATTCGCGTGCCAGGCGCGCGATCACCGGCGCCGACCCGGTACCGGTCCCGCCGCCCATGCCGGCGGTGACGAACACCATCTCAGCGTCGGACAGCACGTCGCGCAGGCGCTCTTCGTCTTCCAACGCCGCCTTGCGGCCGATCTCGGGATTGCCGCCGGTCCCGCGGCCGCGAGTGATCTGCTGGCCGACCTGCAGCCGGACCGGCGCGATGTTGTTTTGCAGTGCCTGGATATCGGTGTTAACCGAAATGAACTCGACGTTGCGCAGCCCAGCCGAAATCATGTGATTTACCGCGTTGCCGCCGCAACCGCCCGCGCCGATTACCTTGATCCTGGCGCCCGGATCCGGGGTCTCAACCAACTCGATCATTTGCTAATCCTCCTCACCGCTCCACTGGGGCGTTACCGGCGCGCAGGCGCGCGGCGCGCCGGGTTAAAAGAAATCACGTACCCACTCGCCAACTCGCGAGCGCAGTTTAATCCATCGCCGCGGCCGCACGCCGGATGATCGGCCGTTGGTGCGGGCCATCAGCAATAATCCGGCTGCCGTGGCGAACATCGGCTTCATCAGATCCTCGGGCATCCCCTTCAGATTGACCGGCAGGCCGCGGCGCACGGGCAAATTAAACGCGCGCTCGGCCAATTCCTGGGTTCCTTCCAGCAGCGAGCTGCCACCCACCAGCACCAGCCCTGACGCGAGTGCTTCGGCCACGCCGGAGCGGATCAGTTCGCGCTGCACCATCGCGAAAATCTCATCCATCCGGGGCTCCAGAATCTCGCCCAGCAGCCTGCGCGCGATGATGCGCGGTTCGCGCCCGCCCACACCTGGCACGCTGACCATCTCGTCGCGTCCGACCACGATATTCGTGGCGACGCCGAAGTCGGTCTTGAGCTGCTCCGCGTCGGCCAGCGCGGTGCGCAGCCCGGCCGCGAGGTCGCCAGTCAGATGATTGCCGCCCAGCGGCAACACCGCGGTATGCATCACGGCACTACCGTGAAAGACGATGATATCGGTGGTGCCTCCGCCGATATCGACCAGCGCCACGCCCAGCTCCCGCTCCTCGGGAAACAGCGCGGCTTCGGCGGAGGCCAGCGGCTCCAACACCATCGTGGTGGCGCTTACCCCGCCCCGCTCACAGCATTTCTGCAGATTCTGCGCGTAGCTCTGCGCGGCGGTCACGATATGAATGCGCGCTTCCAGCCGCACTCCGGCCATCCCGATCGGATCGTGAACGCCCTCCTGCTCGTCGACCGCGAACTGCTGCGGCAGGACGTGCAGCACCTGCCGGTCGAGCGGGATTGCAACCGCGCGCGCCGCGTCGATCACTCGTTCCACGTCGCGCTGCCCGACCTCGCCGCCGCGCACAGCAACGATGCCGTGGCTGTTGAAGCCGCGGATATGCGAGCCCGCAATTCCGACCGTGGCGGCCGAAATCTTGTGGCCAGAGGTCTTCTCGGCTTCGCCCACCGCGGCGCGAATCGATTCGACGGTGGCGTCGATATTGACCACCACGCCCTTGCGCAGACCGGTGCACGGCACCAGGCCGTAGCCCAACACCGCCAGCGCGCTGCCATTGCCGTTGCCGTTGGCTTCACCCATCTCGGCCACCAGCGCGCAAATCTTGCTGGTGCCGATATCCAATGCGCTCAGGACATTTCTCATCGTGGCGCCGGCTCCCTGCCCGACGCGGCTTCACGCCGCGGCGCTACGCCGATTTCGGCCAGCGCGATGTCGATCGGTTCACGCAACCGCACCACCGCCTCGCCGGGTGTGGTCAGGTCCAGGGCCGTCATCAGGTTCAGATGCTCGCGCCAGCGATTCATGACCGCCGCGGCGCGCGCCAATTCGTCAGAGGCACGGGCACGGTCAACCACCAGGATGGTGCGACTGTGCTCCAGGTAAAGCGTCGCTGTGCCGTCGGTGGCGACCCGCACTTCGGACACCAGTTCCGACAGCGCGGCCTCGGCACGCACCACCAGCTCGGCGCAATCGAGCATCTCCGCGCCGCTCATCGCTTCCAGTCCGGGTCCACTGATGATGGGCAAGTCACCCATCGCCTGCGCCGACAGCGGTCCGCGCAGCTCACCGCCCGCCGACAGGGTATAGAATCCGTCGCTGCGTTCGACCACCGCCACGGCGCCGTCGCTGCCGCGCTGCGGCAGATCGGCGCGCCGCGGGCGCAAATGCAATTTGGCGAGAAGGCCGGCAATACGATCGGAAGGGCTCAGCGTGCGGGCGCGGTTGGCCACAGTCAATCCGGCGTAGACGCCCAATCCGAAGAAGGCGCACAGAACGACTCCGAGGAGCCGCCAGCCCCATTCCGAATTGCGCTTCTTTTTCCTCCGCTGCGCCACCACACCACCAGCGGGAAGCTACCTGACGCGCTTCCCGGAAATCTTTTGTTCAACGCGCCCGCAGGCGCTCACCATTCGCCGATCAGTTTGACCTCGGGTTCCAGCTTTACCCCGGTCTGTTGCTCAACCCTGCGACGCGCCAGATCCATCAGCGCCCGTACGTCGGCGGCACGCGCGCCGCCAAGGTTGACGATAAAATTCGCATGCTGTTCGGAAAACGCCGCGGCACCGATTCGCTCGCCCTTAAGGCCGCAGGTCTCCAACAGCCGCCCGGCAAATTTGCCTGCCGGGTTTTTGAAAATCGAACCCGCGTTGGGAATTCCCTGGGGCTGGCGAGCCGCGCGTTTGCCTTTGAGTTCCGCGACTTTCGCGATCAAGGCTTCGCGGTCGCCCGGCACCAGATTGAACTGGACGGCCGCCACGATAAATCCGGGCGGCAGGACGCTGCGCCGATAAAAGAATTCGATTTCGTTCTTGCTGAGCGTCCTGAGCGTGCCGTCGGGGTCGGCGCCGCGCACTGCGCTGACCACCGGCGCCATCTCACCCCCGAATGCGCCCGCGTTCATGATCAACGCGCCGCCAACGCTGCCCGGAATGCCTTCGCCGAATTCCAGACCGGCCAGCCCGCGCGCTACCGCCATCGCTACCAGTTCTCCAAACTGCACGGCGGCCCCGGCCTTTGCGCCAAGGCCGTCAAAATGAATTTCCTTGAAAGTCCCGCCCAGGCGCAGCACCAGGCCGCGAACGCCATGGTCGCTGATCAGAATGTTGGTTCCGGTGCCGAGGCAAAACGCGGGTATCCGATTGCGGCTGGCGGCCGCCAGTGCCGCGGAGAGTTCCTGCTCGTCAGCCACTTCGAGGCAGAAATCTGCCGGGCCGCCAATACGAAAAGAGGTCAGCGAAGCCAGCGGCTGCCCCCGTCCAACGCGCGCGCCAAACCGCGCCGTAAGCTCGGTTTCAAACGCACTCATCCGCCTTGGCCTCCGTGACAAGGACGTCCAATAGCGCTTCGCCAATTTTGTAAACGTCACCCGCTCCCAGGGTAACGATCAGATCTCCCGGCGCGGAATCCGCCGCCAGCCGCAACGCCGGGTTGGGTTCGTCGCCCAAATATCGCACCTCGATATGACCGCGCGCCCGCAACGCTTCGTAAAGACGGCGCGAAGTAATGCCCGCGATCGGTTCCTCGCCGGCCGAATAGACCTCGGCCAGGTAGAGCACGTCGGCGTCATCGAAGGCGTTGATGAACTCGTCGAACAGATCGCGCAAGCGGGTGAAGCGATGGGGCTGGAAGACCGCGATGACGCGGCGGTGAAAAGCCGCTCGCGCCGCCTCCAGCGTAGCGCGCACTTCCTGCGGATGATGTGCGTAATCGTCGATCACGATCCGCCCCTCTCCCTCGCCTTTGATCTCGAAGCGGCGCGAGATTCCAGCGAATTTGTGCAGCGCGGCGGCGGCGATCTCGAAGGCAATCCCCATCTCCAACGCCACGCCGATCGCGGCCAGCGAATTGAGGGCGACATGGCGCCCGGGCACGGGCACCGTGACCTCGCCCAGGCGCTCGCCCTTGCGTATCACGTGAAAGGAGGTGGAGAAGCCGTCGATCACAATCTGCTCGGAGCGCAGATCCGCGTCGGCGGCTTCTCCGTAGGTGACTACCAGCTTGCGCGCGGCCGGCAAGAGCGCGCGCACGTTGGGACTGTCAACGCCCAGAATCGCCACGCCGTAAAACGGCACACGATTGATGAAACTTAAATATGCGTCGTGAACCCGGTCCATCGTTCCGTAGTAGTCGAGGTGCTCCGGGTCGATATTGGTGACTACGGCAACGGTGGGAAGCAGGAGCAGGAAGGAAGCGTCGCTCTCGTCTGCCTCGGCCACCATGAAATCGCCGCGGCCCAGACGCACGTTGGTGCCCTTCGATCGCATGTTTCCGCCGATGACGGCCGTTGGATCGAGTCCCGCCTCTTCCAAAATCAATGCCACCAGCGAAGTGGTGGTCGTCTTGCCATGAGTTCCGGCCACCGCCACACCCATGCGGGCCATCCGCAACAGTTCACCCAGCATCTCGGCTCGCGGAATAACCGGGATGCGAGCCTCGCGCGCGCGCTGCACTTCGGGATTGGAAAACTTTACCGCCGAGGAAATCACCACCGCGTCCAGATCGGGCGAAATGTGGTCGGGATGATGGCCGGTGTCGATCTGCGCCCCGAGCGAGGCCAAGCGTCCGGTAACACGGGTCGAATGCAGGTCGCATCCGCTAACTGCAAAGTTCAGCCGCAGACACAACTCCGCAATCCCGCTCATGCCGGCGCCTCCTACGCCGATAAAATGGAGCCGGCGCCGGCCGGTCAGCAGTCCTTTTGGAATCGGACCGCTCATGCCGCCTCCTGAACGATTTCCAGACAAGCCTTGGCGATGGCAGCCGCGGCGTCGGGCTTAGCCGCGTGTTCGGCGCGCTCGGCCATCGCATTGAGCCGAGGCCGATCGGCAGCCAGGTCGCGAATTGCGCGGGCTAGATTTTCACCCAGCTTTTCGTCATCCGGGACGATCAGCGCCCCACCCTGACGTTCGAGCGTCCGCGCATTGTGTTCCTGTTGGCGGTCGCGATGGAACGGGTAGGGGACAAAAATGGCCGGACAGCCCGCCAAGGCGATCTCGGAGACGGTCATCGCGCCCGAACGCGCGACGACCAGGTCGGCCTGCGCAAAGGCCTCCGCCATCGTATAGATAAACGAGACTACGTCCGCCTCGATTCCGGCTTGTTGATAAGCGCTCCGCACCAACCCCTCGTCAGCAGCACCTGTCTGGTGAACGATCTGAAATTTCATAACATCTTTATTCAAAATTTCAAAGGCTTTTAGGGCACCTAAATTAAGACGGTGCGCACCGCTCGATCCGCCTAAAACGAGGATTGAAAAAAGACCGGGCTGTTGATGAGGCTTGTTTACAGGCGTGAAACGGACCGGATTTCCGGTCAGCTGTACCTTGGACCGGGGCAGCAGGGGGAGGGTGTCCTCGAAGGCCACGCAAATGCGCCGGGCGAATCGTGCCAGCACCCGGTTGGTGAGGCCGGGGCGGGTATTCTGCTCCATCAGCAACAGCGGTATGCGCAAGCTGAGCGCCGCGACTGCCGCCGGCATCGAGGCGTAGCCGCCGACACCGACCACCAACTCGGGCTTCCATACTTTTAGTAGCGCGCGCGCCCGGAAGGTCGCCTTGACCATCTTCAGCAGCGCAATCGGCATCTCGCGCACGCTGTGGCCGGCGACACCGCCCACGTCGAGCAATTCGTAAGGGAAGCCGCTGCGCGAGAGAAACTGCCTGTCGAGACCGGCGCTGGTACCAATAAAACGCAACTCGGCGTCAGGGCGCATCCGCTTCAGTTCCTCGCCCAGCGCCAGCGCGGGCGACAGATGTCCGCCGGTCCCTCCGCCTGAAATAACCATCTTCATCTCATCCCTGAGCGCCTGGCCAGCGCCATCAAGAATCCCACGGCGGCGAGCGAGACGACCATCGACGTTCCCCCGTAACTCAAAAATGGTAGCGGCAATCCTTTGGTTGGAACCAGCCCTGTTACCACCGCCATGTTCACGAAGGCCTGCAGCGAGAGCAACGCGGTAAGGCCGACTGCCAACAGGCTGCCGAAGGGATCGGACTCGTTGCGTGCCACGCGCATACCGCGAATCAGGATAGTGATGAACAGGGCGATCACCACCATCGCGCCGGCAACGCCAAACTCCTCGCCGATGACCGCAAAGACGAAATCGTTATGCGCCTGCGGCAGATAGAACATTTTCTGGCGGCTGGCGCCCAAACCAACTCCCCAACCGCCGCCGGCGCCAAACGCGATAAAAGACTGGATCAGCTGAAATCCCGAACCTCGCGCGGTCTCCCAGGGGTTGAGAAACGCGGATAGACGGCGCATCCGATAGGCTTTGCGTCCGGCCTGAACGGCCAGCGCAAAAAGCGCCACGGCGCCGGCTGCGCCCAAATGCTTGAAGCCCGCACCGGCCGCGAACAGCATCGTGAAGAGCAACAGCGTAAGCATCACGGCGGCGCCGAAATCCGGCTGCTTGAGCAGAATCAACGCCAGGATGCCAATCGCCGCGAAGACGGGAATCAGGAACTTTGGAATCTCAAGCTTGTCCTGGTACTGACTCATGTAGCGGGCGAGGAGAAACACCGCAGCCAGCTTCAAGGTTTCGGAGGGTTCCACCAGGATCGGCCCCAACCGCAGCCAGCGGCGAGCGCCGCCCCGCACTATTCCCAGACCCGGAACCCAGACCGCCAGGAACATGACAACGGCCACCAGCGCCAGCGGCATCGCGATTGCGCGCAATCCGCGCAGCGAGAACTGCGACGCCAGCGTCATCACCGTCAATCCCAGCGCCAGGTTCATGAGTTGGCGTTCGAAGAAGTAAAAGGGGTTGCCGGTCTTCTCCAACCCCAGGAAATAAGTTGTGTTGAGCACCATCATGAGCCCGAGCACCACCAGCGCGGCTGCGGATCCCCACAGCCACGGATCCGCCCGCAGGGCTGCGGCCAGGTCGAAGCTTTCGAACCATTGTCCCGGATCGACGGCCGCGCGCCGCGGCGTGGTCAGGATAATTGGATTTTGACGCGCCGCGGACGGCATCGGGTCCACGCCTCTCCGGCTACCGAAGCTTAAGGGTGCTGAGCGCGACCAGCGCGCACACGATCGAAACGATCCAAAATCGCGTGACCACCACCGTTTCGGGCCATCCCTTGAGTTCGAAATGGTGGTGCAGCGGCGCCATGCGAAAGACGCGCTTATGGGTCGCCTTGTAGTAATAGCGCTGGATGATGGTCGAGGCGGCTTCGATTACGAAGACGCCGCCGGCAATTATCAACACCAGCTCCTGCTTGGAGAGCACCGCGACGGTGCCGATCGCCCCACCCAGTCCCAGCGCGCCGACATCGCCCATCATCATGGAAGCGGGGTATGCGTTGTACCACAGGAAGCCCAGCGAAGCGGCAATCAGCGCGCCGCAGAAGATCGCTACCTCTCCAACGCCCGGAACATGCGGAATCGCCAGGTAGGTGGCGAACTTGACGTTGCCCGCCACGTAGGTGAATACCCAGTAGCAAAATCCTACAGTCATCACGGGCCCGATCGCCAGCCCGTCCAGGCCGTCGGTCAGGTTGACGGCGTTGGAAGCGCCGACGATCACGAACGGAGCGAAAATCAGGTAGCCCACCAGGTGCAGATTGGGGTTGAAGTTCTTGAGAAACGGGATCGTCAGATGGGTGTCGAAGTGCAGCACCAGAAACAGGACGGCGCAGGCGACAAAGGCGCAGCCGAACTGCCAGAGCAGTTTTTGCGGCCCGCTAAGCCCCTTGCCGCGCCCGCGGCGCAGCTTGAGCATGTCGTCGGCCAGGCCGATCGCGCCAAAGGCCAGCGTGACCGACACGGCGATCCAGACATAGGAGTCGCGCAAATCCGCCAGCAGCAGAGTGGTCAGAGCGGTCGCCGCAAGGATCAGAAGTCCGCCCATGGTGGGAGTGCCGGCCTTCTTTTGATGAGTAGTGGGAACTTCGTCGCGGATGGTTTGCCCGATATGGGCCTGGCGGAAGCGCTGGATCAGCACCGGCCCCATCGTGAGCGAAAGGGCCAAGGCGCAAAGACCGGCCAGCACCGATCGAAAGGTCACATAACGCAGGACGTTGAGCCCGGGGTAGTGCCCGTGGAGGGTAAAGAGCAAGAGATATAGCATCAGTTCTGATCCGTCCACCTAACCTACTCCACCACACGTTAACCAACTACACCCTGGGTTTCACGGCATTGTCAGGCAAGCCTCCGACCGCTTCCACCTCCGCCCTCCGGCCACATCCTTCATCCGCACCGCACAACCACCATCCGCCGCCGGCCGAAGGCTTCCCCGACAATGCCGCTCTCAACTGTGTCCCAAACTACCTCCCGGCTCTAACCACCCATCCCCGGCTCCTTCGGATCAGGCTCCTACATCCTCCTGTTGTGTTTGCAAAAATTCGCGCACCACTTCGCGGTCGTCGAAATGAAACTTCCGCTTGCCGATGATCTGATAATCCTCGTGTCCCTTTCCTGCGATCACGATCATGTCGCCCGCGCCGGCCATCGAGAGCGCCAATCCAATTGCCGCGCGCCGATCGGCCTCCACCATGTAGCCCCCGGTTCCGGCGTCGCGCTTGAGCCCGGCGCTGATCAGCCCGGCTTCTACCTCCGCAATGATCTTAAGCGGATCTTCGGTCCGGGGATTGTCGGAGGTCAGCAGCGCCACGTCAGCCAGCCGCGCGGCGATCTCACCCATGATCGGACGCTTGCCGCGGTCGCGATCGCCGCCGCATCCAAAGACACAGATCAGGCGTTTGGGACCGAGCTTGCGCAGCGCATCGAGCACGGCGCCGAGCGCGTCGGGCTTGTGCGCGTAGTCAACCATCACCACCGCGCCGCGCGGACGCGCCACTACCTCCAGTCTGCCGGGGGCCCCTGGGCATCGCCGCACACCCTCAACCACGGCACCATCATCGATACCCAGGGCCTCCGACACAGCCACTGCTCCAAGAATGTTGAGCAGATTGAAATTCCCCAGCAGCGGGGAGTCCAGTTCAATTACGCGGCCGGGAAGCTGGACGCTCGCGCGGATTCCTTGCAGTCCGAGTTCGTAGCGCAGCGGATAGACGTCCGCAGGAGGCTCGAGTGCGAAGCTTACTTTTCGGCCGCCGGCCGCCTCCAGAACCTGCTTTCCGTAGGGGTCATCGGCTGGCGCAACCGCGACCGGATCGGGTCGATGGCTGGCCGCCAGCAATTCGTCGAACAGCCTGAGCTTGGCGGCGAAATAGTCGTCCACCGAGTGGTGATAGTCGAGATGATCGCGCCCCAGGTTGGTAAACAGGCAAGCGCGAAAATCCAACTCGTCGACGCGCCCTTCGGCCAGGCCGATGGAGGAGATCTCCGTGGCCGCGCGATGCACACCGGCGCGAACCATTTCGGCCAGCGCCGACTCGAAATCAACCGCTTCAGGCGTGGTCAGCTCGGTGGCGATGTGCCGATCGCCGATCCTGATTCCGAGTGTGCCGATAACGCCCGGCACTTCCCCGGCGGCTGCGAAAATGGACGCCAGTAACCAGGTGGAGGTGGTCTTGCCGCTGGTACCGGTGACGCCAATCAGGTCCAGACCGCGGCTGGGCCGGTTGTAGAAGCGGGCGGCCGCCAGCCCCATTAGCCGGCGCGGCCGCTCGCTTTCGATCAGGATTGCCGCGGGGCGCGATGCGCCGCTCCACCTCCGCACCACCACTGCACGCGCCCCACGGCTCAAGGCTTCATCGATATTGTTTTGGTTCTGCTCCGCATCGCGCGCCATTGCGAAGAAGATGTTTCCGTTCTCAACGCGGCGCGAATCGTAGCAGATGCCAGTGATGTCCGCGTTGGAACTTCCACTGACCACGTGCCCGCTGTCGGCAATGAGGGTATCCAACTTCATGCACCCCCTCGCCGTGCGGGACGAACGCGTCGTACCGCCTGCTGCGCCTCAGTCGTCTGATCACTGGCTCCCAGCGTCAATCTGATCGGCATGCCGTCCAACGGCTGACCCGCCGCTGGGCGCTGCACGAGCACATAGCCGCTCCCATAGACCTGGACATTCAACTCGCGCCCGGCGGCCATCCGCAGCGCGGCGCGCAGCGACAGCCCACGAAAATCAGGTACGAATCGCGTATCGCGAACGCTGTCACTCTGGGGCGCGGGCGGGGTTTCCGCCGCCGCCCAGCTCTCTGGAGAGGGCATCGAAACCGGCAGCAAGCTGGCCGAGTCATAGGCGGGCCGCTTCGACGCGACGTTGAGCCGGTCCAGCGCGCCGGCCGCTATCTCACCAAAAACCGGCGCCGCAATCAGGCCGCCCATATGCCCATGACCCACGTCTTCAAGTACAACCAGGACGACTAGGCGCGGATTGTCCGCGGGCACAAAGCCGACAAAAGATCCGACCAGCCGGTCCTGGTAATAGGCGCCGGTTGACGCATTGATCATTTGCGCGGTGCCGGTCTTACCCGCCACCACGAAGTCGTCGATCGCCGCTCTGCGTCCGGTGCCGTCTTCGCCGTTGACGACCGAGCGCAGGATGACGTTGGCGTTGTGGGCGACCGTCGGCGAGATGATGCGCCCGAGCGCTTGCGGAGTATGCACGAAGATCGAGTTGCCGTCCGCGTCGTAGGCGGCTTTGACCACAAAGGGCCGCATCCACACGCCGCCGTTGGCTATCGCGCCGTAAGCCGACGCCAGCTGAATAGCGGTGACCGCGACGCCCTGGCCAAAGCCGTGATTGGCCAGGTCAATCTGCTGCCAGGTCCGCGCGGGGCGTACAATTCCGCCCGTCTCGCCCGGCAAATCGATTCCCGTAGGCCGGCCAAAGCCAAAGGCGCGCAGGCCACGATAGTAGCGCTGGGCGCCGAGGCGCAGCGCGACCTTCGCGGCGCCGATATTGGAGGACACCTCCACTATCTCCTGAAGGTCGAGCCATTGATGACGGCCGTGGTCATGAATTTGCTTGCCGAATAGCGTCCACTCGCCGTTCTCGCAGAAGACCTTTTGATGCTCGCCGACGGCGCGGTCTTCAAGCGCGATTGCGGCCAGGATTCCCTTGATCGTCGAGCCAGGCTCGAAAACGTCCTGGACCGCCGGGTTGTGCAGACGATCGGTCGCGCCGTTGGATTCCACCGACGCCATCGCCATCAGCTCACCGGTAAACGGATCGAGCACCACCGCGATCCCGCGCCGCGCGCCCGATTCCTTCACCTCGGAGGCCAGCGCCGTTTCAGCCCGGGCCTGGATCTGCGAATCGATCGTCAACTCCAGACGCGCGCCAGGCGCGGCATCGCGCCACTCCAGCGGACTGTCCAGAATCGCATGTCCGAGCGCATCGCGATCCTCGCGCAGCGCAACCGGACCACCGCGCATCGCCCGGTCGTATTGCAACTCCAACCCGGAGAGCCCCTGGTCGTCCGCACCAGCCTTCCCAACCACCTCCGCGGCCAGGTTGCTCTCCGGGTAATACCTTTTGTACTCGCTCAGCGCTCCGATCCCGTCGAGACCCAGGGCTTCGACCTGTTCAGCCTGGGCGTGCGGGATGCGGCGGGCGAGCCACACGAAATGCGCAGCGCGCTCAAGCCTTCCAGCCAACTCGCCGGGGCGCAGCGCCAGCACTCCCGCCAGGCGCGCGCGCTCCGCCGCGCTGCTGGATTTGAACAGCCGCGCCGGCCGCGCATAGATTGAAAACGCCTGCGCCGACAGCGCGAGCGCCGTGCCATGGCGATCGACGATCGGACCGCGCGGCGCGGTTAAGGTGACCTGCTCGCTATGCTCGCCGCGCGCCAAAGAACTCAAACGCGAGCCGTCCAGCGCGAGCAGCACCGCGATCCGGATTACGATCAGCGCAAACAGGCCCGCCAGCACGAGGGTCAACACCCCAACCCGCAAACGGCGCTTTTCCACCGCGACGTTCACGGCACCACCACCACCTGTCCCCGTGCCGGCGGGGTCATCCTGTACTTTATCGCCAGCGCGCGCAGCCGCTCGCGCGAGGCCAGCTCGGCAACCCTTAGTTTAAGGGTGCGATTGCTTTCCTGAAGCTCGGCGATTTGCTGCCGCAGCGCCGAGAGACGATAGCCCTCGCGCATTACCGCGAGGCGCACCATCAAAGTCGTAAATATCGCCGCCACGAGCCCCACGCCAAGCATCACCTGCAACAGCCGTTTGGGTGCCTGTGCGGGCTTGACCTTGCGCTTTATGGATTTCGCTGCAGGCATCTAAGCCGCGCACTCCGTGCTCGTGGGTTATGTGCAACCTCATGCGCCGACGGGCGCATCGCCTTGCGCGTGACCAGGCTGTAATCCTCTTGCTGGGCCAGCTCCCGCATGCGCAGCTTCACAATTCGGTCTTCGAGCGAATGGTACGCGATCACGGCCATTCGTCCGCCCGGAGCCAGACACTGAGCTCCCGCTTCCAGCAGCGCCCGCAAGCTTCCCAGTTCGTCGTTGACCGCAATCCTCAGCGCCTGGAAGGTGCGTGTTGCGGGATGCACGCCGCCGGCGCGGCGATGCCCGATGACGCGCTCGATCAAGGCGCGCAGCTCCGCGGTGGTTTCGACCGGATGGCGCCGGCGTGCCTCTACAATCGCCCTTGCAATGCGCCGCGAGCCGCGCTCCTCGCCGTATTCATAAATGATGCGAGCAAGCTCGTTCTCGGTCTCTTCGTTGACCAGATCATAGGCGCGCAGCTTGGTGCCGCTATCCATTCTCATATCCAGGGGACCTTCGCGCATGAAGCTGAAGCCGCGCGATGGATCGTCCAGCGCGAAACTGCTCATTCCCAGATCGGCGATCAGCGCATCGACGTGCAAAAATCCGGCCTCGCCTATCGCCTGCGCGATCGCGGAAAAGTTGGCATGCCGTAAAATCACGCGCGAGCCGAAATCCGCGAGTCGAACCGATGCTAATGCCAACGCGTGCGCATCGCGGTCGAGGCCCAGCAAACAGGCCGACGCCGGCGCAGCCTCAAGTAGCAGCAATGCGTGGCCGCCGGTGCCCAGGGTTGCATCCACGATTCGCATCGCCCGCCGTTCGCAAAGCAGCGCCGTTACTTCGGCGCCCATCACGGAGGTGTGGATGGTGCCGATTGTCTGATCGTCTCTCTGATAAGCGGCGGGATGCATTTTGCTACAATCCTAAACTGTTGAGAAAGTTCGGATCGGCGAAATTTTTCATGGCCTCACCCAATACGCGATCGAGCGTGGCTTTGTCCCAAAGCTGAAAATGGTCGGTCATGGCCGAGAAAGTCACGTCCTTATCCAGATGCGCGAACTGGCGCAACTTGGGTGGAATCACTATTCGTCCATGATTGTCGACTTCGACCTCGTGCGCACCGCCCAGATAAAAGGTCTGAAAGAGCTGCACGTTGCGATCGAAGCTCGGTCTCTGTCTGACTTTCGCTACCAACCGCCACCATTCATCGGGAGGATAAAGCGCGAGGCATGGCTCGTTACTAAGAATGAAGTTTGTGATGAAAAGGCGATCAAGGTCGGCCTTTTGCAGTACTTCGCGGAAGCGGACAGGGATACTCACCCGTCCTTTGGCATCGATCGCGTGATCGAAGCGACCGCTAAACACCGCATCATCCCTCGTTGGACCACAACATCCCACTTATTCCCACCCACTGTCAAGGGCAGCTTAGGTTGAAAAACGACAAAAATAGCGACTCAGGGAATACTTTCGCCTTTTCTACGTATTTGCGCGTGACTTTGCCGTTGAACTCAAGGAGGACAAAAGCCAACAACTGGCTTGAACCGTTAAGGGTTGAAATCTATTGTCGTACGAATGGTGGAAATTACAGACGCAAATGTTGGAGCTCCGGCTGAAATTGAGCAATTGACCCGGGGCGATTACTTCTATCAAATCCTGTGCGGAGTGGGGATCGCGTCTGGGCTTGCGCTCTTGTGGACGATGGAAGCGGGGCGCAACGTCATATTCCGAGGCCTTGACGCTTTGCACATTCCGGCCCGCCGGCGCCGACTCGGCTCCGCGTTTCCGGCCGGCCAGCCGCGTTCGTAAAAAAATAAATGCCCGGCTCTGCAGCGGCGCTTATCGCTCGGCTCGCCTGATGGGTTGGGCCTCGCGCTCCTGGAGCAATCGCGCCAGATAGGCCGTCAACTGGTCATCCAGTACTGCCGCGAGGGCTTCGGTCTGCGCCGCCTGTGTGATCTTGAGGAAACCGTCCAGACGATGAGCGTGATCGTATTTTTTGATCAGGCGTGCGATAGCTCCGCGCGATAGGATGGCAAGTTTATCCCGCAACCCGCGCCGAACCTTGTCCAGAAGCTCCGCCAGGCGTGGACCCGGTGATGAAGTTCCCATTACGTAACTGCATTGAGGACAAAGCGCGGCGGCGTAAGCATTGAACTGTCCGTTAAGCTTGCAGATCCTGACCACATCGCGAGCCTCGTGCATCTGCGTGCTGAATTGATCAGCGAGCGGCGGCCCCAGCGCGGCAATTGAATCGAGCCTAACGAGCGCCTGCAGGCATCGTTCGACGTCAACCAGCAGCACTGACGCTTTTTCCATTTCGGCGCGCCATCGCTCGTGCGACGCTCGATACTGTTCGATATAGGCCCACTTGAATTTTTCAAAGCGCGCCTGCAGCGAGTCACGTGCTCTCGAGTACGCAGCACGCGGCCCCAACTCGGCTTGGAGGAGCCGAAGCTCCGTCGCCAGCGCCTCAACTTCAGGGTTCGCCCGGTGGTCACTGTCGGACTCCAAGCGCGCTCCGTCCAGGTATTCCTTCATCGCGAGTAGTGCGGGAACGAAGGCTGCCGCGGCGGCGATATCCTGGTACGAAGCTGCGATGGCTTGAGCGCTCAAAAGCCGCTGCTCGTTTGCGCCTTGCTCAATCAGCCGTCGCGCACCGATAGTTGCCAGTTCGATGAACGCTTCGATGGCGCCGGTGACGTGAGAATCGGGTTGGATGCCGTAGGCAAGCCCATATCCCTTCAGAGTGTCAGCCACGCGTTGGGCCTCTTCGATGAGATCCGAAAGCACGCGATCAAGGTTGGTCAGCGCCGTGGTCAAATCAGACGCACCGCCGATCGCGGAGAGTCCTGGATCGAACAACCTGAGCAGCGGCAGCGCCTGGTTAAATTCCTCGGCATCGGGGCTCGACTCCCGGGCTGGAACGAAGGCTGCCCCGACGGACGAAGCGGTGATCGCGCCGTGGGTGCTCGCGGCGAGTTCGTGCAGGATCCGGTTGCGCTCCTGGGCCGCCGGCGCGGCGTAACCGGCAGGCGCAGCCCCGGCCGGTGCCGGCAGCCGGCTCCATAGCTGGTCGAGTTCAAGCGCCGGCGCCGGTCCGCACAGATATGCAATGACCAATGTTCGAACCATCTGGTCCGCGAGATGACGGCTGGGCCGCGGCATCGACTGGGCGGCAGCATTCGCGCGGCGCAGCGCCGCGCGGCCGCCGACGCCGAGCCGCTCATTTGCCATGTGTTCGATTTCCGCTATCGAAAGCAAATCGCAAGGATACACTAATGAGGCAGCGGTCTTATGAGCGGCCAGCACCTCGCGAGCCAACGGTGCCAGGCCCGCAACACCGGGCTGGACCAGCGCCGCCAACGCGCGCAGTGTTTCGGGATGAAACGGAAGGATTTCTTCGGGCGCAAAGGGCGCGATTTCGATTCCCTGGTAAAGATCACGCATCAACGTCCATCTCGGCTCCAGCCGGCGCGCGCGGCCCACTGCGACTACCAATTGCTCGGCGAGATCTGCGGCTCCGACCTCGACAGGCAATGCTCCATTTGGCGGGTCACCGCGGCCAGCCGCGATCACCGTCAGAGTTGGGCGCGTGGAGGTTTGCGCGATTCGAACCAGGTCGGCGGCAAATGCAGGCGCTTCGTTGAGGCTGAAATCGATCGCGACCGAGACCGCGCGGATTCCTGCGCGGCGCGCCTCGCCCATCGCGACTTCCGCCGCTGCTTCCGCGCCAATCTTGCGCCAAAGCGCAGCACCGCGCCGTTCGCCACCGCCCAACGCTGCAGCCAGAGCCGATGGAACATCATTCTCCAATTGCGCCACAGAACCCAGTTCAGGGTAATCCAGCGCAAGCACCAGCTCTCGTCCCTCGGTTTGCGCAGTAGCAAGCCGATTACGCAGTGCGATGAAATAATTAAGGAAGTGAGTTTTTCCGGCACCGGGTGGATCGGACAGCCAGAAGAAATCGCCTACCCCTGAAGCGCGGCGTTCAGTCAGTATCGACAGAGTACGCTGAGCGCCGCGCGTGGCGCCGTAGCATTGCACCGTGCGCTCGCGCGGCACCGCTTCCAGCGCCATCCGATCGACTACTGGTGGTTCGAGTTTATAAACATGGGCATTAGGATGTGTTTGTCCCCCCGCCATACATAATTTTGTAGCAAGATTCGCTAAATTATGCAGCCCTCAACTACCTGGCGCTGCACAGTAGGGCGGGCAGCGATGTTCCCCCGAATTGGTTTCCACAGCAAAATGGGCGACAATTATTATATGGTCCAAATCTCAGTAAACGGCGACACATTGACGGTTGAGGTATTAGGTTGGAGCAAATTATGGTGCCTCAAAAGCCGTCTTGATGTACCTCTAGGCTGCATTCGGCAAGTTACGGCGGACGGAGTACTTCCCAAGGGATTCTGGCTGCGGGCGCCGGGCACTGCGTTCCCGGGATTCATTAAAGCAGGCAGCTACTGGAACGGCTCGCAATGGTCATTCTGGGACGTGCGGCGCCGGCGCGACAACGTAGTGGTAATTGCGGTGTCGGGCTGGAAATATGACTTCCTGGTAGTTGAGGTAAACAATTTGCCAGTCACCCTACTCATGGTGCGTACCGCGCTTGAGCGATTTCAGAGCCGAAATACGCCGTCCGGATCCCGTAATTCGGCTTGAATTAAATCGAACCGCGCCACCGCAAACGACCGGCCAACGCCAAACTATACCCGGATTCTCATAACCCGCCAGTCGGCTATAACGTGTCACACCGGGTCCGCTAGCCGCAATTACGTGCTTTCCCCGCCTCGGTCAAAGCGCCGTTCGATGTCAAGGAGGTCGAGCGCCTCTCCCGGCTGAAGACACCGAACGATCGAAAACTTGGCCTCAAACCTTGTCGCGGCAGGCCCTCCTGCTCTAAAAATGCCTTGATGTCGAGCAATCAACGGAAATTCCGGCAAGGGTCAAGCATCTGAAGCCGGCGCATAATTACGTGGCAGGAGTACAGGGCGATGCGCTTTGGATTATTGTCGGATTTTCGCAACCCTCCGGAGTTGGCGCGATCTTCGGCGAAGGTTTATGCTGACATCATCGATCACATGGTGTGGGCGGAGTCTATCGGCTTCGAAGATGCCTTCTTCCTTGAACATCACTTCGCCGAGGATGACTATGTTCCGTCGCCGCTGATCGCCGCGACTGCCGTCGCAGCGCGCACAAAAAAGATGAGGGTCTTCACGAACATCCTCATCCTGCCGTTGTACAATCCGGTTAAGCTGGCCGAAGACGGGGCGGTGCTGGATGTGATTTCCAACGGCCGCCTCGATTTGGGAGTCGGGCTTGGATATCGTCCCGAGGAATTCGCCGGCTATGGAATCGATCTCAAGACTCGCGGCTCGCGCGCCAACGAAGCGCTGGAGATCATCCGGCGACTGTGGCAAGGCGAGAAGGTCACCTTCCACGGCAAGCATTTCCACGTTGTCGGCGCACAGGTGACGCCGCGTCCGGTGCAGCAACCAAATCCGCCCATATGGGTGGGTGGATTCGGCGCCGCGGCGGTCAGACGCGCCGCCAAATACGGAGACGGTTATATCGGACCTGCCCACAAGCAAATGGTGGACATGTATCGCGAGGAGTTGCGCAAGCTCGGCAAGGATCCCGCCAAGGCGCGGGTGAGCGGCAGCCTGCACGGCATATCGTGGCTGGTGGTATCTAATGACCCGGAGCGCGATTTCAACCTGTTCGCTCCCGGTGTGCTGTACTGGTTCAACGCCTACGCCAAGTGGTTTGAAGGAACCGACACTAAGTTCTGGCGGCATCTGGACAGCGTCGATGATCTGAAACAGCGAAACCTTATAAATGTTGTCACCCCCGAGGAAGCCGTGAATCTCATAAAGGCGGCGATAGCCGAGGCGCCATTGGAGAGTTTCGGCTTGTCAATCGCCCCGCCGGGAGTGCCGGTCAGTAAGATTACGGATAACATCGAGCTGTTTGCCAAAAAGGTGATGCCGCATTTTCAGTAGGGCAGAACTGAAAAACCAACTAAATGTCGTACTCGACCGGGGGGTTCTCCAGGCGGGCTCTCATGTTTTCGATCCAGACCGAGTGGAATCGTTCGAGATCGAAGCTGCCCCAGGTACCCTTGAGATCGCCTTGTATGTCACGCATCCGTTGCAGGGCGCCCTGAATCGAACCCAGCGCGGCTTTGCCGCGCGCTTCGGGCTGATTATCGGCGCGAGCGGCCAGGTACTCGCTGATGCCGGCTAGGGTATCCAACCCGTACTTCCATAGTTTGCGCTCGCTTTCGATCAGTGAATCGGGACGCCGTGACAGCACGTCGTCCGCTACGTCGATCGCGATCCGCAATTGCTCCACCGCGGCCTGCAGTTCGACGCGCTTTTTTCTCGCCGCGTCCGGCTGCATGAAGGGCCGCAGCACTTCGCCATAGCTCAACGCCAGCGCGGAAGCCTGCTGGATAGCGCGGTACGCGGCCGCCATCTCCGAGCGGCAGGCGGGATGGCGTTGGGCGGCGGCCTCGACCACCGTCGCATCGGGGCTGTCGTCGGGATTGATCGCCATCCGGGCAAACGCCAGCAGGTTGATCGGATAGGCGAACACGCTGAAGGCGCCAAAGGTGAGGCACGACACGCTGGACAGTCCGAGCGCGCGATATGCCCGCAGATCCCGCGCAATCACCGACGGCATCGCGCAACTCAAACCGCCGAACAAAATCGCGTCGGCATAATACTCGAACACGTGACCGCGTCCTTCGAAGAGATCGACATAGCGCTTGAGTGCGGCGAAGTAGCGCGGATTGGTCTCGCATCCGGGATCGTCGATCGCGTGGCTGTAGCAGCGCTCGCGCGGCGCCCATTCGAACCACACGTTGGCCAGTGGACGCAGTCCCGCAACCGGCTCGATCGTGTCGTGATAGGCCAGATAAGCGATCGCCGGCCCCAATTTTTTTGCGCCGTCAGGACCGGCCGCCGCGGCCGCAATCACGTTGACCAGCTCAAGGTATTGGAGCTGCGGCGCAACCTGGCGGCATCGGTCGCACATGCACCAGGCGCCTTTGCGGACGTCGGCGCCCCAAACGTGCAGGAGACGGCTTTGCGGATGACGCCCCAAGTAGCTCAGCGCGCCGTTTCGTACCGTGTCGAGCGCGCCCGGACTGGCCACGCACAGATTGCCCATCTGCATTCGCGCGCCATTGGCGCCTGCGGGGAAATACTCCGGATGGTCGGCGAAGTGCTCACGCGGCAGCAACTGCTGAATCACGTGTCCGCCGTACTCGATGTCGATGCCACGCTCGGCGAAACGCTCTTCCAGCTCTGGGATTTGATATTGCGTGTCGATCGCGTGGCGGATGTAGAAAAAGGCGTTAAGCCCGCTACGCGCCATCCAGGGGATAAACTCGCGGTCGTGCTCCAGATGCATCGCGAAGCGCGCCGAGTCGGAGTAATGCCACGTCATGATGTCCGACACCAGGCATCGCCGCTTGAACGCCGGCTGCACTTCGACCGGCCGCACCTCGGCCAGCCGGGTTCGATCGACGATCGGAAACGCGGCCGGTGCACCCAGCGGAAACTTGGCGCCCAGCTCGCGCATCAGCCGGTAAACAGCATCGAGTGCGGACCGCTCATCGACGCCACACAGGACGATTGAGTCGCGGCCGGGAATAATTGCGTAACCGGGCCCGGACCACTCCGGCGGCGGCGCTTGCGTCGCGCCGTAGCTGAGCACGATGCGCGCTCCGGGCAAATCATCGCCGGCCCGGACCGCAACCGTTTCCGAGAGCATCCGGCCAAGCCCCTCTGCCAGTTCCCGGGCCGCGAAGTCCAATACCGCACCACCTTGCGCCCGAACGACTTGCAGTTTCCCCGTAGCCAAACCAGAGCGTCCGACCTCATCAGCCTTCTTCATATTCGTCGTTTTTTGCCCGCCCCACTGATGATAACATTTAGAGACGGATCAAACCGAGCGATGCCTAATCCCAACGAAATTTTAAACGAGCTGAAGAAGGTCAAATACCCCGGTTTCACGCGGGATATTGTGTCCTTCGGCCTAATCAAGGATATCGAGGTCGGCCATTCGGGGGTCACCGTGTTTCTGGGCGCGGTGTCGGCTAACCCTGACCTGGTCAAAGCTGTCACCGAACAGGTCAAACAGGTGGTCGCCGCGATGCCCGGAGTGCCGGACGTCCGGATTGAGATCGAAGCCGCCCAACCGGCGCGAACGGCGGCCGCGGCACAGAGTGGCCGACGTGCGATTCCCGGAGTCCAGCACGTGGTCGCCGTGGCCAGCGGCAAGGGCGGTGTCGGCAAGTCGACGGTGGCCGTCAACCTGGCGGTGGCGATGCACACGTTGGGCCGGCGTGTCGGGCTGATGGACGCCGACGTATACGGCCCCAGTGTCGCGATGATGATGGGCGTCGATCAGGCGGTAAGGACCAGCCCCGAGCGCCGCATCATCCCGCTGGAACGCTATGGCGTGCGTTATGTTTCGATGGCTCTGTTCGTCAACGACCAGACCCCGGTAATCTGGCGCGGCCCGATGGTGACCAAGCTGGAGACCGAGTTTCTTTTCAACGTCGAATGGGGCGAGCTTGACTGCCTGGTGCTGGACCTTCCGCCCGGCACCGACGACGCGCAATTAACGACTACGCAGCGCGTGGCGTTGGCCGGCGGAGTGATCGTCACCACGCCCCAAGAAGTTGCGCTGCTGGATGTCAAACGCGGAGTCGCGATGTTCAACGAGGTCCGCACTCCGGTGCTGGGTGTCATCGAGAACATGAGCTATTACGTCTGTCGCAAGTGTGGGCATCGGCACGAAATCTTCGGCCATGGCGGAGGCGCGCGAATGGCGGCCGAGCTCGCTTTGCCCCTGCTCGGCGAGCTGCCCATCGCATCCGAATTGCGGGCGGGTGGGGACAACGCCCGGCCGCTGGTCGCGGTCAGCCCGGCGCATCCGGCAAGTCTTGAATTCAAGGCGATTGCCGGGCGGATATTCAAGCAGTTGGAGCGTCTGCCCAAGCCGGTCGCGGCCGAGATCACTCAGTAGGCGGCACGCCCCGGTGGGCGCGCCCCTTCGTCCGATGCGGTTTGCAATTCTCGATATCGAAACACGAATCGACAAACGCCTGCTCCGCGAGGTGCTTTATCGCGGCCAGGAGATGGATGAAGAACAAGCCTATCTCCGGATGAATGAGGAGTTGGGTGGAGGCTTTGCACCAACCTCCCTGCACGTGCCGATTTCGATCGCGGTGGGCAACGTCAGTGAAGAGTACGTTTTGGAATCGGTCACGAATCTCGCCGCTGAGCGGGAATCAGAGGATCAACTGGTACGTGAGTTCTGGCGTCGCGCCGAGCAGTTTACCGGATGCCTGGTCACCTTCAATGGCCGCGGCTTCGATCTGCCAGTGCTCGAATTGCACGCGCTGCGCCGTGGAATCCGCGCGCCGGTCCATTTTGCACATCGCTCGCGCTGGCCGGATGATCGCCATCTCGACCTGCAGGACTTCCTCACCAACCGCGGCGACTTTCGCATCCGCGGCGGATTGGACCTGCTGCTCAAGAGCATCGGGCTTCCCGGCAAGACCCAAATCGACGGCTCGAAGGTTCAAGAACTTTATGAGGGGGGCCACTTCGCAGAAATCGATCGCTACTGCCGCTCGGATGTGATCCAGACCTACTTCCTGTTCCTTCGAGTTCAGCTTCTGCGCGGTAAGATCGACCATGCGGCTTACAGTCGCGCCCGGGAGGCCAGTTCACGATATCTTGCTGAAATCGGCGCACCGGCCGATGCGGGGAGGCTCCCCTGATGGCGCCACGGCTGGGCTTGATCGTAATCGCGCTCAACGAGGAGGAGTTGATCGGCGATTGCCTGCGCAGCGCCTCGATTTGCGACGAACTCATCGTGGTCGATGCCTTTTCCACCGACCGCACCGTTGAGATTGCGCGCGGGCTGGGAGCGCGCATCTACCAGCGCGAGTTCACCGGCTACATCGCGCAGAAGCAGTTCGCCCTGGAACAAGCCACCGCGGATTGGGTGTTGAGCCTAGACGCGGACGAGCAGTTGACCTTTGCCCTGCGCCACGAAATCGAGGCCATACTCGGCGCCCCCGGTCGGGCCGACGGTTACCAAATCCGCCGCATTCTCTACCACATCGGCCACTATTACGCGCGCGGCGTCTATCCGGACTTTCACCTGCGCCTGTTCCGGCGCGAGGGCGCGCATTTTGCGGGCAGCGAGCCGCACGCCAAGGCTGTAATTAGCGGCCGCATGGAGCGCCTGCACGCTCCGATGCTGCATTTCAGTTACGCCGACATCGCCGACCATGTCGCGACGATGAACCGCCTGACCACGCAATCGGCGGCGGATAATCCCTACCGTCCGCTGACACCATTTAAGATGTTCGCCAACCCGGCCTGGCGCTTTTTCAACTTCTACATCCTGCGCGGCGGCTTCCTGGAAGGCACCAGCGGCCTGTACGCCTCAATGGCGGCCGCGTTTTACGTTTTCCTCAAGTACGCAAAAATTTACGAGCGTATGCTCAAAGACCGTCACGGGACGTGATGTATCAACAGACGGCCGGAATGGTGCGCTTCCCTAACCTTCCAAAACTGATAACTTAGCCCCACAAATGAGGCGCTTGTTCGGCTACATGCGTAGCGTCGCGTGGCGCTACGCGTTCGGCATCTTGTGCACGTTCGCCACCGCGACGCTGGCGATGCTGGTTCCCTACCTGCTCAAGTCGGGGATCGACGCGATCGGGGCCGGGCATTATGAGCGGCTGTCAAAGATTGCGGAGGAGATCGCGGGGGCAGCGCTGCTGATGGGCGCAGCTCGCTCGTGCTCTCGCTTCACGATCTTCAACTGCGGCCGCGACATCGAATACGAAATGCGCAAGGACCTGTTCGAGCGCCTGATGCACCTGGGCGGCGACTTCTATGAGCGGCTGCGCACCGGCGATCTGATGTCGCGTATGATCAACGACCTGTCCGCTGTGCGCATGATGGTCGGGATGGGCGTGCTATCCATCTCTGACACCCCGCTGCGCTATGTGCTGGCCCTCAGCTTCATGCTCTCCATGAACACGCGCCTCACCCTGGCCACGCTGGTTCCGTATGTTGTTCTGTTCACCGCGATGAAGCGGATGACCCGCTCGCTGATGGAACGCAGCCTGCGGGTCCAGGAAGGGCTGGCCGAACTCGGCTCTAAGGTGCAGGAAAGTTTGACCGGCATTCACGTCATCAAGGCCTATTGCGTTGAGCAGTATGACGCGCAGACCTTCCGCAAGCTAAACGATGAGTTCAACCAGCAGGGACTGTCGCTGGCACGTATGCGCGGCTCGATGTTTCCCATGGTACGCTCCACGGTGGCGACCGCGGTGATGATCGTCCTGATTTACGGCGGAACGCTGGTCCAACGCCATGTCATGACCCTGGGCGAACTGATCGCCTTCATTGGCTACCTCGGTCAGCTCGCCTGGCCGACCACTTCATTGGGATGGATGCTCAGCATCTACCAGCGTGGCAAAGCCGCGCTGCGCCGGCTGGAGGTAATCTACGACACGCCGCTGCCGGTGTCAGTGGCGGTGGACGGCAAAGTGGAGATCGCCGGCGAGGTGGAGTGGCAAAACGTCTCGTTCAGTTATTTCTCCTGGATGAGTGCTTCGATCAACGGACAGCCATACGCGCTGCGCGATATCAGCGTTAAGGTCGAGGCCGGCAGCAAGCTGGCAATCGTGGGGCGAACGGGCGCGGGAAAATCCACGATGGTCAAGCTCCTGACGCGGCTGCTGGAACCCACCTCCGGACGTATCCTGCTCGACGGCCGCGATATCCGCGACATTCCGCTCAGCGAACTGCGGCGCGCGGTCGGCGTCGTGCCACAGGAGGCCAATCTGTTCTCACAGACGATCGCCTATAACGCCGCCTTCGGACGCGTAGGCGCCGGCCGCGACGAGATCATGGACGCAGTGCGCGTCGCCGGGTTGGATGGCGACCTAGCCGCGATGCCGCGCGGGATTGACACCGTCGTTGGCGAGCGTGGAATGTCGCTTTCCGGCGGCCAGAAGCAGCGTGTGACTATCGCCCGGGCTCTGATCTACGATGCTCCCGTCCTGGTCCTCGATGACGCCCTGGCCAGCGTCGATACCGAAACCGAGCAGATGGTGCTGCAGAACCTGACCGAAGGAGCGCGGGGCCGGACCACGATCGTGGTGTCCCATCGCGCCTCAACCGTACGAGACGCCGACCATATTATCGTACTCGACGGCGGACGAATCGTGGAGCGCGGAACGCACGAAGAGCTGATGGCCGAGGGCGGAATTTACGCCGAACTATTCCGACGTCAACTGCTGGAAGAGGAACTCGCTGCGATTGACAATGGACGAGCCGGAACGAATTGAGCGGGCAGCAGCCTCCCACGACTGGAGGCTGGTGCGATGGATCTGGGAGTTCGTGCGCCCCTACCGGGTCATGTTCCTTGTCTCGGTCGTTCTGATGCCGCTCAACACCGCGTTTTCGCTCGCCCAGCCCTACATGATCAAGCTGACCGTGGACCTGTTCCTCTCACCGCGCGCGGGACATCATCCGCCCTCCTGGCTGGCGCCCCTGCTGCGGGCCGACGGTTCGCACGGACTGCTGGTGATGGGCGCCATCTATACGCTTTTGCTGCTCGGCGAGTTCTCCAGCTTCTACGGTCAGTTCTATCTAACCAACATGGTGGCTCAGTACAGCCTGTCGGACCTGCGGATGGCGCTGTTTGAACACGTCGAAAGCCTGCCGATGGCGTTTTTCGATCGCAATCCCGTGGGCCGGCTGGTTAGCCGCATGACCACCGACATTGACGCGATCAACGAGATGTTCGGCGCCGGCTCCCTGACCCTGTTGATCGACCTGCTGACCCTCAGCGGCATCATCATCATCATGCTCAGCCTCAGTTTTCGCCTGGCGCTGTGGGCGCTGTGCGCGATTCCTCCGCTGCTGGTGGTTATCCGCTTCTTTCAAGTCAGGGCGCGCGTGGTTTATGGTGAGATTCGCGACCGCCTGGCCGCTCTGAACTCCTACCTCTCCGAGGCCATCGGCGGCGTTTCGATTGTGCAGCTCTTTACCCGCCAGGCCGAGACCGCGCGCGAGTTCGACGTGCTAAACCGCCGCAACCGCGACTCCCAGATGATGGCGAACGTTTACGACGCCGGGTTGTTCTCCACGATAGAGGCGATCAGCACGATTACCGTTGGCGTGATTTTGTGGGTCGGCGGCGGCGAGGCGATGCATCGGCTGATCGGTCTGGGAACGCTGTTCGCCTTTATCGAATACGCACAAAAGTTCTTCCTGCCGCTGCGCGACGTCTCCTCCAAGTACACGGTCCTGCAGTCCGCGCTGGCTTCCGCAGAACGCCTGGAAGCAGTGATGCGCCAGCCGGTTACCATCCAAAGCCCGGCGCATCCCCGGACCCCGGCAGTCAAGTCGGGCCGTATCGTGTTCGACGACGTGCGCTTCTCCTACCGACGCGGCGAGCCGGTGCTGAAGGGGCTGAGCTTTGAAATCGAGCCGGGCCAGAAGGTCGCGATCGTCGGTGCGACGGGCTCGGGCAAATCGACCATCATCAAGCTGCTCAACCGTTTTTATGACGTCGAAGGCGGTCGCATCCTGGTGGACGGCATCGACGTCAGGGACTGGGACCTCCACGAGCTGAGGCGCGCGATCGGCTTGGTGCAGCAGGACGTGCAGATTTTCACCGGCAGCATCCTGGACAACGTGCGCCTAAGCCGTGTCGACCTCAGCGAAGCGGAGATTCTCCAAGCGCTGGAACGGGCCCAGGCCCTTGGTTTCGTGCAGCGAATGCCGGCCAGGCTGCGCGAAGATTTGCGCGAGCGGGGCTCCAATCTTTCGGCCGGGCAGCGCCAACTCCTGTCCTTCGCCCGTGCGCTCGCTTACGACCCGAAAATCCTGGTGATGGACGAAGCGACTTCCAGCGTGGACAGCGAGACCGAACGACTGGTTCAGCTCGCGTTGACGGAGCTGCTGGAGGGACGGACCGCTTTGATCGTCGCGCATCGCCTTTCAACGATCGAAAAATCCGACCGCATCATGGTGCTGAGCCACGGCGAGTTGCGCGAAAGCGGCACCCACGACGAATTGCTGGAGCATCGCGGCCTGTATTACCGCCTCTTCGAACTTCAGTACGCGCGCATCGCCGATTCCAGCGCTGGTGCCGAAGGTCCAAACGGCCGGTGAACGCGTTGCATTTTCAAATCTCGGACCAAGGCCATTGCCCCTCCTCGCGTATCCCGGCGCCGCCGCGTTATGTCATTCCGAACGAAGTCCGCGGAATGACCGTTTCCCCCTCTGCAGCGCACCATCCCATCCGCCGGCTCCGCATATTGCGCAGCGCCATCTTGCTGATTCTGGCCGCGATATCGCTGTGCGGATGCGATATAAGCTATCTCGCTCACGGCGCCTGTTCGGAAGTTCGGCTGCTGTGGAACCGGCGGCCCATCGATACCGTTCTGCAAAACAAGAACATCAAGCCCCAGGTGCGCACGAACCTCGAGCTGGTCCTGGAGGTCCGCCGCTTCGCCGCCGACCAGTTGGATCTGAACGTAGGGGGCGCTTACAAGACGGTCACACCGGTCGACCAATCCGCCATCACTTGGATTCTGATGGCGGCTCAGCCCGACCAGTTAAGTCCGTACACCTGGTACTTTCCGATTGTCGGATCGGTGCCGTACAAGGGATATTTCAAGAAGGCGTCGGCGCAGTCGGCGGCGGCCACGATGGAAGCGGACGGATACGACACCTTCATTCGTCCGGCGGTTGCGTTTTCCAGCCTGGGCTACTTCAACGATCCGCTCCTGTCCAACCTGCTGGCGCTGGATCATGTAGTCCTGGCCGGTGTGATAATCCATGAGCTTTTCCATCGCACCTATTTTCTGGCCAGCAATGTCATGTTTGATGAATCGGCGGCAAATTACGTGGGCGGGCGCGGGGCGGTGGAATTTTTCAACCGAAGTGAGGGGCCCAATTCAGACCATGCGGCCACGGCGCGCGCGATCGTGCGCAGCGATATGAAATTCGGCGATTTTCTCGATCGCGAAGAGAACCGGCTGCTGGCGCTTTATTCCAGCGGCAAGCCGCGCACGGAAATCCTCAAGCAGAGAGTTGTGCTCTTTCACGAAATCCAGAGCGACTATACCAGGCTCAAACCGCAGCTGGCTGGAATGGAGCGCTTCGACCTGGACAGGGTCAAGTTGAACAACGCGGTTCTGATCAACTACCAGCTTTATTTCCACAATCTGGGGGATTTTGCCGCGCTCGACGCGCTGCATCGTTGCGATCTTCGCGCCACAATCGCAGCAATCATCGATCTGGCCAAGGCCAATACCGACGATCCGTTCGGCGCGATTCATCGGGCCGTGCAATCGGTTCCGAACCGTTCTCTTCCCGACTGCGTCAGCGAGCCCACAAACGGCGGGACGGATAACCTGCAGGTCCGGCCTTAGGCTGGATTTCGGCGGGCTGCATCGACGGTTCATTGGCCGATGAAGCCGGTGTCAACTCGGCGTGGCGCACGGAAGTAGCTGCGGCCGCATACGGGCGCTCGGCACCCAGCAAGCGGAAAATCATGTCAGTGATCATCTCCATGATTTCGTCCCGCACCAGCAGTTCCTTGGGATAGTACCATCGCGCCGGTCCGCCCAGGATGTCGCAGATAGCGATCGCCGCAACCGTTACGTTACGCACGCGGAACTTCCCGGCGCTGACGCCTTTGCTGATGATTTCTTCCACCCGGTCGCGAAAGGAATGACTCAGCGCACTGATCACCTCATAATTTTCCGGCGTCAGGCTGCGAACCTCGCTATTGATGATGAAGGCCTCTTCCTTTTTTTCCCATTGATGGGAAATGAAAAAGCAGATGAAGGCCCGGATTTGTTCCTCCGGACTCTCCAGCCCAGCCAACTTCTCGTCCAGCGCGGCGAGGTTGGCTTCGATGATCTCCTTGAGCAGGCGGAACAGGAAATCCTGCTTGTCCTTGATATGGTAGTAAAGCGATCCGCTTTCCAAACCGACGCTGCGGGCCAGCATCCGTAGCGTCATCGCTTCGTAGCCGTGCTCATAGATGAGCCGGATGCCTGCCGCCTTGATCGCGCTGAACGTGCCCGCCCGATGCGAGCCCCTCTGTCTCATTTAGACCAACCTCCCCGGAGGCATCTCTTCCAACCCCAACGGACCGAAACGCGGGCTCAGCATCGGCTGCAACCCGCATTCCGGCGCGTTGCCCGCCTGCCGACAAACCACCGCTTCGACCCATTCCCATCCTCACACCGCCGATCGCTAAATGGCGTTCGAACTGCCAGCCGGCATTCTAACTAAGGTATTTTTGCCAAAAAGCCAAGCGGCGGGACCGCCGCCCGGCTTTGGCTCAACCGGAAGAGACGATCATTCAAGCTGCAGGCCATAGAGACGCGCCGCGTTGTCGCAAATGATCTTGCGCGTGACGTTCTCCGGAATTTCGGCGAAATTTTCCTTAATGACCTCGCGTGAGTGGGGCCAGGTGGAGTCGAGATGAGGAAAGTCAGAGGCCCACATGAAGTTGTCCTCACCGAACATTTTATAAAGGGCCACCCCGCACGGATCGTCCTGGAAGGTCGCCCACAACTGTCGGCGCGCATACTCGCTGGGTTTGAGCGGAGTGAGATTGGGCTGTACGCCAAGCCCATGGTTGTGATCGAGCCGGTGCAGGAAATGCGGCAGCCATCCAATATCGTTCTCGGTCGATACGAGCTTCAGCCGCGGAAAACGCTCCAGCACGCCGCCCATGATGAGGGCGGCAAGCGAGCCCTGGGTCTCGTGCACCCAGTCGAACAGGATCATGAATGGATTGCCAGTGCCCTTGGCGAAGTCCGTCACACTCTGCTTCTTGCTGGTGGTGATGATATGCAGCGACAGCGGCATCCCCAGCTCTGAGGCCGCTTCCCAGAACGGATTGTAAATCGACCGATGATAGGGTTGGTTGGGCCCGTTTGAGATCATCGCGCCGCGCAAACCCGCCTTGGCGCATCGCTCGAGTTCCTTGACCGCTTCGGGAATGTCGAGCAGCGAAATAAGGGCGACGCCGAGTAGGCGCTTGGGATTAACCGAGCAGTATTCGGCCAGCCAATCGTTGTAAACTTTGAAACAGACGCGCTGCAGCTCCGGTTCCTGAATCGAAAACAGGGCCAAGCCGTTGCTGGTGTAAAGCACTTCGGCCTTGACCCCGTCCAGCTCCTGATCGGCAACACGCAGGGTCGGGTCCCATCCGCTGGGCCGCCCCGCCTCGTACCCCTTGGCCAGATGTTCGCGCAATTCCTCGCCGCGCTTGCCCGCGGCAAACTGCCCTGCCACTGGGAACGCGATTCCGCCCGGAGCGACGATCAGCCATTTGCCGTCCTGCTGTACCACCCGCGGGGCGGACTCGCGGTATTTGCGGTCCACGCGCTCGACCCACAGATCCGCCGGTTCCACCACGTGCGAGTCGGCTGAGACGATACGAATATTTTCCATTGTCGATCCTCCGGAATTGAGTGCGCCAGTGCGGCTCCGGCCGCTGTCTGACAGGCGGGAGGCCTGTGCCGCGCCGCCAATTGCCGCTGCGCATTTATTAGCCCCACTGGCCGCGATGTCAAACGCCTGTAAGTGGTGCTGCCGAAGGCGACCACCCCCCGCGGGGTTGAGCTTCGATTGCGGAGCGGGTTATAGCTTGCGTGAGGCAAATGCTATGGCATCGGACGCTTTGACGATCAAAGACAAGGCGGCAATCGTCGGCCTGGGCGAGACCAAGTACTACAAGCGCGGCGGCGCACCGCAAAGCGAGTTTCGGCTCGCCTGCGAGGCGATTATGAAAGCGGCTGACGACGCCGGCATCGCCGTCACCGATATCGACGGTCTGGCCTCCTATGCCGACGACCGCAACGAGCCGATCCGGATGGCTTCGGCGTTGGGACTGCCTGAATTGCGCCTGTCCAACATCTTCTGGAGCGGAGGCGGCGGTGGAGTGGCGGGCGCGGTAGGTAACGCCGCCGCGGCGATAGCCGCCGGCTACGCCAAATATGTCTGCGTTTTCCGCTCCCTGGCGCAGGGGCAGTTTTTCCGCTTCGGGGCGGCACCGGCGCCCAAATCGGTCACTGGCAACGCGATGTACACCCTGCCCTACGGGATGGGCACAGCGGCGCAGATGATCGCACTGCGCACGCGCCGGTTCATGTATGAAAACCAGGTGCGCCAGGACACGATGGCGGCGGTCGCGATGGCCTCCTACTATCACGCGCAATTCAATCCCCGCGCCGTGATGTACGGCCGCCCGTTGACCCGCGAGCAGTACGACAATTCGCGCTGGATCGTCGAGCCGTTTCACCTTTACGACTGCTGCATGGAAAACGACGGCGCCGCCGCCGTGATAATGACCAGTGCCGAGCGCGCCCGCGACCTCAAACACAAGCCCGCCTATGTGATGGCCGCGGCGCAGGGCTCGAGCTTTCGCCAGGGAGCCTCGGCCCACAATTCGCCCGACTATGGCACCTCCAACTTCAAGACGCTGGCCCCGCGCCTGTACGAAATGGCCGGCATCACGCCGGCCGACGTTGACGTCGCCCAGTGCTACGAAAACTTTACTGGCGCCGTGGTAATGGCGATGGTCGAGCACGGCTTTTGCGCGCCCGAAGAGGTCAACGATTTCTGCCGCTTTGACAATCTCACCTGGCCCGACGGCAAGCTGCCCATCAACACCAGCGGAGGGAACCTGGCAGAGTGCTACGTGCACGGCATGGAATTGGTGCTCGAGGCGGCGCGGCAGGTGCGCGGCACCTCAACATGCCAGGTGCGCGACTGTGAGGTCTCGCTGGTGGTCGCGGGCCCGGCGGTGCCGCTGGTCAGCGATCTGATCCTGCACGGTTAAAAGGAGGAAACGAGATGGCGCCCGAAGCGGTCAAGTCACGCTACTGTCTGCCGGCCGGTATGCCGATGCCGGACCCGGCCCGATCCGCATCGTTTCACCATGGTTTTTGGGAAGCCGCGCGCCGCCACGAACTGGTGGTGCAGCGCTGCCGCTCATGCGCGACGTTTCAGTTCGGGCCCGAAGAAATTTGCCATCATTGCCACGGTTTCGACCTGTATTGGGATCGGGTCGAACCCAGCGGCAGGATTTACAGTTGGGAGCGCATCTGGCATCCCTCTTTTCCGGTATTGAAGGAGGCCTGCCCTTATCTCGTCGTGCTGATCGAACTACCCCAGGCTGGTGGGACCAGAATGATGGGCAATCTGCTCGGCGACGCGCGCCGTGACCCGCCGATCGGCGGCAAAGTGGACGCCGTGTTCGAGGATCACGAAGAAGGCTTCACCCTGGTACAATGGCGTCTGACCGACTAGGTGGATGCCTTCGGTTTGAGGATATCCGGCGGAGTCCTACAATGGCGATTGAGGAGAAAGATCTTGGAAACCAACGAACAGACCGTTGACCAGGCCAATAAATGGCGGCTGGAAACACCTGGCTGCGACGGATGGCAACACACGGCGCGTCCCGGCGATCCGAACAAGTACCTGATGATCTCCGTGGACTGCCATGCCAATGAGCCGCGCGGCTTCTTAAGCTCGCGGCTGGACAAGAAATTTCGCGATCGGATGCCGCACGTTGTGGTCGATGAAAAAGGCGTGAAGTTCACCGTCACCGACAGCGGTGACAAATCGCGCCTGCTGATGAATCGTGATTTGGAAGGAGAGGACTTCATCCGCGGTAAAGCCGGATACACGCCCGAGGGCCGGCTCAAGGACCTTGCGCGCGACGGCGTGGAAGCGGAAATCATCTTCCCCAACAAGGGGCTGCTGGTGTGGGCAACCCAGGATGGCGAATTCGCGATGGCCCAGTGCCGCGCGTACAACGATTGGGCGTGGGAAACCTTCAGCTCATACAACGACAGGATGTCGCCGATGGCCGCGATCGCGCCCGCCGATCTGGAGGGAGCAATCGCCGAGATCAAGCGCGTTGCGAAGATGGGCTACCGCGGCATCGCCCTGCCCTGCAAGCCCATCTATGGCGCTCCCGATTCGCGCCAGCCCAATTACAACCTGCCGCTGTACGATCCGTTGTGGGCGGTCATCCAGGATACCGGGTTGCCAATTACCTATCACATCTCGACCGGACGCGACCCGCGAACCGCCCGCAAGGATGGCGGGGCGGTGATCAACTACGTTTGCCATTCGCTGTCGCCCACTATCGAGCCGATCGCCAACATGTGCGCCTCAGGGGTGCTGGAGCGCTTTCCCGGGCTGAAATTTGCCGCGATCGAGTGCGGTATCGGATGGGTGCCGTGGGCGCTCCAGGCGATGGACGAGGCCTACCACAAGCATCACATGTGGGTGGCGCCCAAGCTCAAGATGCTGCCCAGCGAGTACTTCAAGCGCCACGGCTCGGTCTCTTTCCAGGAAGATCCGGTTGGGCTGGATCTCGCGGTCAAATACGGGCTGGTGGATAACTTCCTGTGGGCCAACGACTATCCGCATCACGAGGGATCGTGGCCGCATTCCACACAGGCAATCGAGCGCCAGATGGGCAATCTGGCCGACGAACAGCGCGCGAAAATTCTGGGGCTGAACGCCGTGCGCCTGTTCAAGTTCGACCCGGCAGCGTTGCGCAAACCGCATCCGTCGATGATGAACTGAACGGCTTTCAGATATTGAAAACAGAACCGGCACGCAGGCGGCACTTGCTTGTGTGCCGGTTCTGTTTCGTGCTGCTCAGAGTCCGGCGGCGGTCAGCATCTCGCCGAGCGCCGTGGTCACATCTTCTTCGTACCCGCCGAAGAAATGATCCGTTCCGTCAATCACCCTGAACGCGGCGGTCTTGCCGAGCCGCGCGCACAGATCCTTGAGCCCCGCGGCGGAGCAGAAGGTATACTGCGATCCGCCGATTCAGGACAATGTTACGCGCCGGCGCAACCGCGGCAGCGTCCATCATCTGCAACGGCGCGGCGATCAACACCAGCGCTTCCAAGGCGCCAGCCTGCGGCGCGCCATGCGGCCGCCGCGCCGAATGAGTAGCCCCCAATATAATCGGCGCGGCCTGCATTCCAGACTGTCCACGCAGTTAACTAACGGCAGCCACGGCGTCTTGCGCTTAGCCCTGGCCAGGTGCGGACCATTCTCGCCGCGCAGGTGGCGGCGTGACTACGATTGACCGGAGCTCATCGCGCTCAGCCTCCTGATTCGGCTGCTCTCACCGATCACGACAAGGTAGTCGCCGACAGCAATCACGGCCGATGAGTCGGGGGCCAGCGAAATCTCGCCGTCCTCCTTCTTGTGGGCTACGATTTTTAAGCTTTGGGTTCCTTCTTCGATCGATCCGATCGTCTTCCCACCATCGCGCTTCCCACCGCGACTCGGATTTCTTCGAGGTCGACTTCCGGTCCGCGTCCCGGGACTGATAACTCCAGAAAGTCCAGCACCGAAGGCCGGATGATCGAGGCCGCCATCCGGTAGGCGCCCCACTGGTAGACCCAGAGCACCTGGTCTGCGCCCGCGAGCTTCAGACGACGTGAACCGGTCTCTGACTCGGCGCGCGCGTGGATCCGTAGCGACGGGTTTTTTTCGCGAGCGGAGAGAGTGATGTAGACATTATCGGCATCGGATGCAGTCGCGATAACGATCGCGCGCGCCCGGCGAATGCCCGCTTCCTCGAGAACGCTATCTTCCAGCGCGGAACCTATTAAATGAGGGATGTCTGCTCGGGCCAGTTCTTCCTGTCGCGCGGGATCGTGCTCGATGATCACGACGGCCATAGAATTGCGCGATATCTCTTGCGCAACCACCTTGCCAAACCGGCCGTATCCGCAAACGATGACGTGCCCCTCAAGCTGATGAATGGTGTGTTTCATCGCGGTTTTTCCCAAATACTCGCGCAACGTTCCTTCGATCAGCATCTCCGCTACAACGGCAAACAGATAGAGCGCGGTCCCGACACCGGTAATGATAAGCCCGATCGTAAACAGGCGGCCCGCCGGACTCAGCGACTTTACTTCTCCAAACCCCACCGTGGAAATGGTTATGACCGACATGTAGACGGCGTCAATCAATGACATTCCCTCGATCAGCATGTAGCCGACGGTGCCAGCACCCGTCAGAACCACGAGGACTGCAAGCGCGACTACGAATCTTCGCCCAGCACTCATCATTTCTTCCGAATTCCAGCTCGGCCTCTAACGCGGTTGGCTATCCGCTGATCTCGACTAGCAAAAGATCCCCAGTCGGCACTCGGCGGGCGCTACCTTTCTTGGATCGAGTAGAGGTAGTCGAGCAAAGCGTTGATCCTGCGCCTGAGGCCTCACTCTCGTCGCTTATTGTTTGCCTCTGAGCTGGAGACCCCGATCCCACAGCGAGCTCGCCCTGTTCCATCAGCTGCCGCCAGCGAAATAACAAGCTCGACGAAACGCCGTTGCGCAGCGCCACCAGGCTGATGCTGGAGCCTGGCTCTGAGGCTTCCGCTACCAGACGACGTTTCTCCTCAGCTGCAAACCGGCGCCGTTAGCCAGGCTGCGGTCCCTCGATTACCTCGTTCCCACTTCCAGTGACCTGGTTATAGGTCTGTCCTATGTCTAAGCCACTGTGTCCAGTTGAAGGGTCCACATCAATAGAGTTGAGGTGTAGTCAGATGAGAGCTTTACTCGGCACTGCGGGCCAGCTCGATTGGCTGACAGCACCGCGCCCTCAGCTTTGAGGGTAAAAGAATCCAGCGAGCGAAACAGGACATCAACGCACAATTAATTGAAACAACAACTTTGTTGATGGTAAAAGATGGAACGAGTATTGAGCTATCACTTACAAGATTAATTATGCGATACGTGCTCATTACAATCCTGGTTCTGGCCATCATGGTCGATTCCAGGGTGGCAGGTGCGGCGGACAGTTCCGAACTGCAACAGATTAAAAGTGAAATCCGACGAATCAAGGCCGATGAGGAGCGCGAGCGCCAGCGCGACGAAAAGCTGATCGGCGACCTTGAGCAAAAGGTCGAAAAGCTCGAAACTCAAAACCGCCAGATTCAGCAGTCCGGCGAAAAGCTCCATAACCAGACCAGCCAGCAGCTCCATCAGCTACAGGAACAGGTGAGCACCGGCCCCTCACCGGGGCAATTCGGACGATACTTTGCGGACTATCTCGGTACCCATCAGTTCACGCTGACCGGCGCCGTCGGGGGTGACTTCATCTATGATCGGCAGACGGCGACCAACACCTTCGCGTTGGACTTCGAACCGATCATCCTCTACCGCGTAACCGACTGGCTGCTCTTCGAGGGTACCATCGAGGCGAATCTTCCCGCGGGCGACTCGGCGGAGTTCCAGTTGCCGGTCGCGACGGCACAGATCTTCCTTAACGACTATATGGAGATCCAAGCCGGTATCTTCGATCAGCCCTTTGGCGATTTCTACGAAGACCAGAGCCCGTTTTGGGTGAATCGCTTCGTCACCACGCCTCTGCCCTACAATGTGGAGGCCCTCGTCCCGCCCACCGATGTCGGCGTGCAGTTGCGTGGCGGTGCGCAATGGGGCGACCTGGGGCAGGATGTCGACTACACGTTCTGGGTGAGCAACGGCCCCAGCTTCGCGTCGGAAGGTCCCGTGCCAGTCGTCGGTCAGGCAATCAACGGCGTCAACAACATCAAGTTACAGACTAACGGCCAGGGCTACGGTACCAGAATCCGCTTCTATCCCTTCCCGCTTGATTCCAACTTTGGGAGATTGGACGTCGGTGCTTCGACGCTCAACGGCAAATGGCTCAACGGCAACTGGTACAACGCCTGGGGTCTGGATTTCGCCTACCTTCGCGGCCCACTCCAGGCGCGCGGCGAATGGATCCAGATGTATCGCCAGATGCCGAATTCTAACTCTGATAACCGTCAGGGTTGGTACTTCCAGGTCGGTTATTTCCTCAACCAGTTGCCGATTCCCGGCATGCCCGAAATGGTACAGAACTTCATCCATCGCCTGGAACCGCTGGTGCGTTATTCCGGAGTCAACCAGCGGGCCATCGTGTCTGACGAGATTTCAACGGTGCCGGAAATTGGTTTCAGCGGTTCGCCCTCGATCTGGACGCCCCATTCGCGCGAAGTCGCGCTGGGACTGGATTATTGGCTGGCGCCCTCTATCGTCTGGCAAAACGAAGTCGATCTCGAACTGCCCGAGGCGGGAGGTACAGTGTTCACCTTCGCCGGCAATCCCGTGCCGATGGTCACTCCGCGCGGCGCAACTCCCAACGACGTGGCTGTCCTAAGCCAGTTGGCAATCGGATTCTGAGCGGGCGCGGGAGTCATGAAGCGGATTGTAATTCTTTTGCTCTTGGTTTTTTTGGGAATGATAGCGCTATGCCAGACGGGTCGGGCAGAGGAGATCAGCAAGCCCGAGCAGCGGCGGCTGTTTCGCGACGGCGCCAAGCTGTGGCCGGTCTATTGCGCGCAATGCCATAATGCGCGTCCCGGGTCCGAGTTCGCTCCGTACCAGTGGGACGCTATCATGATGCACATGCGGACGCAGGCCAATCTGCCGGCCAGGAATGCGCGGGCGGTGTTGGAGTACCTCAAGGGGAGCCATTGAGCCAATTCAAGCCGGCCATTCTTCACGATTGCACGGAAGTGGAGCTGCGAAACCGGAAGGACAGGTGAAAGAACCGTGAAGATCTGTTGGGGGGGCGCTTGCTTTGCTGATGCTGTTTGCCGCGGCCAATGCAGCACAAGCCGCGGGACCGGACTTGGCGGAAGCCAAGGACAATTACACAACCTTTTGCGTCAAATGCCACGGCGCAACAGGACAGGGTAACGGTCCGGCCGCCGCGACGCTGCATACCAAGCCGCGCGATTACACCGATTGCGCCACTATGTCGAAGCTTTCCGATGACACGCTGTTCAAGGCGATCAAAGATGGCGGCGCCGCGGTCGGAGCCAGCCCTGAGATGCCGTCGTGGTCCAAGGGTTTCGACGACGACGAAATCCACGGGTTGGTCGCATACGTCCGGACGTTCTGCAAAAAGTAGCGAGCAGACGGGGCGTGGCACAGAGCTCCGCCGTGGCAACGAATTCCAAAGTTGACGCCAAGCCGCGCGATCTGTGGTGGTTTCGCAAGAACGTCCCCTGTCTTGATGCGTGCCCGGTCAAAACCGACGCGGGCCGCTATGTCCAACTGATCGCGGAAGGACGCTTCGCCGAAGCGTACCGCGTTGCCCGCTCGCCCAATCCGATCGCGTCGATTTGCGGTCACGCCTGCGGCGCGCCGTGCGAGGATGCATGCCGGCGCGGGCGGCTTGACGCGCCCGTTGCGATTCGCGCGCTCAAGCGTTTCGTCAACGAACAGTTCGGTCCTGAATCATTATCAAATACTGCTCTGAGTGCGGTTCTGGCGGGCGATAAGGGCGGTGGCAGCACCACGCCCGGACATGGCGAGTTCCTGCATACGTCAAAGCGCGACAAGGCCATCGCGGTTATCGGCGCAGGGCCCGCAGGTCTGGGCTGCGCGCACGACCTCGGCCTGCTCGGGTACAAGGTGACGGTCTTCGAAGCGCAGCCGCATCCGGGCGGGATGCTGCGTTACGGGATTCCCGCCTATCGTCTGCCGCGCGAGGTAATCGACAAACAGGTCGGCGAAATCGAAGCGCTGGGCGTTGAGTTCCGTTATGAAACTCCGCTGCGTTCCGGATTCGCTATCCAGGAAATCCTCAAGCTCGGCTATCAGTCCATTTTTATCGCGGTGGGTGCGTCACGTGGGCGGCAAATCCAACTGGAAGGCAGCGACGCCGACGGCGTAGTCAACGCGATCGATTACCTCTTCAACATCAATCGCGGCTATCACCTTGGAATCGGGAAGAGGGTGCTTGCAGTAGGCGGCGGACTGGTGGCGATCGACGCCGCCCGCAGCGCAGTGCGCGCGATGCTGCCCGGACTCGCGATAGCCCCGGAGGAGGAGGCGGCGGTCGGGGCCGGTACGATGCGCGTGGCGCTGGACGCCGCGCGCGAGGCCGCACGTCGGGGCGCATTGGAAGTGACTGTCATCAGTCTTGAATCGGAACACGAGATGCCCGCGATGCGCTCGGCTCAGGGGCGCGAAGAGCTGGAAGCGGCGCGCGAAGAGGGGGTCAGCTTGATGCCAGGATGGGGGCCGCGCCGGGTGCGGTCGGAAAGTGGGCACGTGACGAGCCTCGATCTGGTGCGATGTGTCCGCACCTACGACGAGCTTGGGCGGTTCCGTCCGCAATTCGACGAGAACGAACGCAAAACGGTCGCCGCCGAAACGATTATCCTGGCGATTGGACAGGCGCCCGAGCTGTCATTTGTAACTCCCGCCGATGGTTTGGAAATCACACCGGCCGGCACTTTGCGCATCGACCCTGTGACCCTGGCCACCTCAAGGCCCGGGATTTTCGCGGGCGGTGACGCAGCCTTTCCTCCCGGATTGCTGATCACGGCAGCAGCGCAGGGAAAACTCGCCGCGCGCTCGATCGACGCATACCTCAGCGGCAAGCCATTAGGTGCGCCGCAGATGCACGTCGAGGTCGAGGAGTTGCCGACCGACAGTTACGCGACGCCGGATCGATACGAGCAGATTTCGCGCGACATCCCGACAGTGCCGCTGGAGCGCCGCAGCGGTATCACGGAGATAGAACTGCGCTACTCCACTGACCAAGCGCAGACCCAGGCCCATCGATGCCTCTACTGTCACGTCCATCCGATTTACGACGGCAGCAAATGCATCCTGTGCAATCGATGCGTCGATATTTGCCCGGAGCATTGTCTGCATTTCGTGCTCGACACGGATTTGAACGACAGGTCCGTTCTCGAAGGGAGAGAGTCCGCTGCCGGCGGTTCCAGCGTATTCCTCTACGACGAGGAGATCTGTATCCGCTGCGGTCTGTGCGCGATTCGATGTCCAACGTCTGCGATCACGATGGAACGCTTTCGCTTCGAGGAGCGGCAGGACTGATGGAAACCGACCGCCGCACACTGCTTCGATGGCTGGGCAAGAGTTCTGTATTCGCCGCTTTCGTGGCGCAGATCGGCGCAGCCGCGCGCGCCTTCTTCCCCAACGTCCTTTATGAGCCGCCCAGCACATTCAACTTGAAGAAGCCTGAAGATTATCCGCAGGGTTACACCTTCGATTCCGATCATCGCCTGTTCGTGATCCGCGGTGCCGCCACGGTGCACGTCATTTCCGCGATCTGCACGCATCTGGGATGCACCGTTCAATGGCGCGGTACGGAATTCGATTGCCCCTGCCACGGTAGCCGCTTCGACGCCAACGGCAACGTCATTTCCGGGCCGGCGCCGCCTCCGCTGCCGTGGTTCGAGGTATCGCTCTCGCCCGACGGTCTACTGGAAGTAGACAGCGCAGCGGCGGTGCCCGAAGGCTCGGCTCTAACAACTCCAACGGCGAAGGCCTGATAGGCTGCAGATGGCCACCGATTTGCAACGAGTCTGGCGCAAACTTACTTGGCCCTGGTCTCCCCTAAGCGAGCGCGAAGCATCCGAGGCGATTGTCCGCAATCTGTGGCTGCATTGGTTTCCGGCCAAGGTGTCGGGCCGCAGCTTGTCATGGAGCTACAGCCTGTGGCTCGGCACGGCAGCGGCCTCGCTCTTTGTGATTCTGACCGTGACCGGCGTGATGTTGATGTTCTTCTACGTACCTTCAACGGAGCGTGCCTACGGCAGCATCAAGGACCTTCAGTACGCGGTGAGTTTCGGGCGCGTGCTGCGCAATCAGCATCGATGGTCCGCCGAAGGAATGGTCGCGCTGGTGTTCATCCATATGGCCCGGGTGTTCTTCACCGGCGCCTATCGCGGGTCACGCGTGCTGAACTGGCTGGTGGGCATCGCGCTTTTGTTGGGCACCCTGATGTTGTCGTTCACGGGCTACCTGCTGCCTTGGGATCAACTCGCTTACTGGGCAATCACGGTCGGAACCAATATCGCGAGCTCGGCGCCGCTGCTGGGATGGACGGTGCAATACCTGCTGCTGGGCGGACATTTTGTCGGGCAGCAGACGCTGCTGCGCTTTTACGTTTTACATGTCTTCTTCCTTCCTGCCGTGGTCTGGATGCTGTTCGCCTACCACATGTGGCGCGTACGCAAGGACGGCGGTCTGGCCGCGATCGAAGCGGTGCGGGCCGAGCGCCGCGCCGAGCCCAAGCCGATGCCGCGCTCCAAGAGCTACTCGCTGTTCGGGCTAACGCCCGGAACTTCGGTTGCGGTGATGAGTTCGATGGGTCTGGAGGAGCGCGACCAGGTGGCATCGTCGCCAAATCTGACGCGGCGCATGATTCTGGTTTTCCTGGCCGTCTTTAACGTCACATTGCTGCTGTCGCTGCTTTTCAATGCTCCCCTCGAAGGCCCGGCCAATCCTGCCGTCACGCCCAATCCGGCAAAGGCGCCATGGTATTTCGTGTGGCTTCAGGAGTTGGTGTCATCGACCACCATCCATCTCGGATCTTTCACAATCAGCGGCGGACTGATTGGCGGAATCCTGGTACCGGGCGTCCTGCTCGCCGCATTAATCCTGTGGCCATTCTTTGATCGCTCCCCTGCCAGCGCCGAGGGCGTATGGTTTGCGCGCACGCGCACCCGGCAGAACGCCGTGTTTACGATCATTAGCATCGGCATCATCATCCTCATCATCGTCGGCCTCTACTTGCGCGGCCCTTATTGGCATCTGTATTGGCCGTGGAGCCGGCGTCCTGTGCTGCCGCAGGTACTCTGAAAAGGCGCACCCGATGGCCGAACGCCAGGACCAATCTTTCGAACGCGAAGACTTCGCCTGGCTGGTTGCGATGTCAATCGTGTTTTTCGTGCTGGTTGCGATTGCACTGTGGCGCGAGTACGCAACACCGTGGCGTCCGTGGCAGCATCGGTTCAAGCGCGTGCTCGCGCAGGCGGGACGCTTTGAGGACGCTCGCAAGTTCCATTCGGGATTCCGCCAGATCTGGAATCCCGAGCTTAACCTGGCTGACCGTTGCGTGTCGTGCCACCTGGGCTTCGAATGGGGCGGTATTTTACCGGCCAGTCTGCCGCAGCCGCTTACTCCCCATCCTGCGCTTTCGTACATGACGCATCATCCGTTCGAGCGCTTCGGCTGCACGACCTGTCACGCGGGCCAGGGATGGGCCACGACGGCGCGCGGCGCGCACGATGGCGGTCCGGGGTGGGAAGAGCCGATGCTATCGAAGCAGCTCGCCGCCAGTTGCGAGGTCAGCGAGGCCGAACTGATCCAGATGCGCTGCAACTTCTGCCATAGGCGCGACGTGTCGACCGAAGGCATGGACAGCCTCAATATGGCGAAAAAACTGATCAAGCGGCGTAAATGCCTAATCTGCCATACAATCGAGGGGCAGGGTGGACATACCGCGCCTGACCTGACCTATGAAGGCGACAAGTCGCCTGAGATGTTCGACTTCTCGCACGTTACCGGTCCGAAGACCGCGTTCAACTGGCATGTGGAGCATCTGACCGATGCCGGCAAGGTATCGCCCGGGACCGCGATGCCGGACTACAACCTGCCGCCCGAACAAGCACGCGCGCTGGCGCTGCTGATCCTGAGTTGGCGGCGTATCAATTATCCGCCGCAGTACATCCCGGAAGCCGGCGCTGCATCAGCCGCGCCGCGCCCGCGCTGAGCGGCGCGGAGCGGTCGCCGAATATCTCGGCACCTCCCTATTGCACAGCGTATTCGCGAGCCAGAGCCCCAGGCGGGCGACCTGGTCGTCATTATCTGACAAGGCTTGGAACGTGACGTCGCTAAACTATGGAACGCCGGGCACACTGACCTATGGCTATGACGCAGATAATCGACGGACAAGCGTGGGCGGCAGCCTTGCCAGTGTGCCGACTCCGCAGCCGACTCAGAGCTTCACGTACAATCCCGATAACTCCCTGAAGACGGTGGGTTCCAGCGCGGTCACGAACGTCGAAGTGCTGCCCAAGCGGCTGGCCAAATACGGCTTGACTTCAACGAAAAGACCCGGCTGGTCGATTTTCGGCGACCGGATGATAGAGCGGAGGCCGCGCCTTGGAACGTGCATGCTCGGCCTCGGCCCGGGACCTTCGACCTTTTAGGGTTCACTCACTATTGGGCGAAGTCCCGCAGGGCTATTGGGTGGTGAAGCAAAAAAGACCGCGGCCGACCGCTTCCGGCGCGCTTTGAAGCGTATCGCGGAGTGGTGTCGGCTTTACCGCTATGAACCGGTTCGTGAACAATGGGCGGAACTTAAGCTGAAGCTGTCGGGGCACTTTGGTTATTTTGCTATCACTGGCAACACCAGGGTGCTCCGCAACTTCCGCCATCACGTCGTCAGTGTATGGCGGAAATGGCTAAGTTGCCGAGCGGGCGTCGATAATCGTGGGCGGGAATTCCGGCTGCTTGCCCGGTATCCACTGCCACAGCCGCGCATCCGTCCTGCAACCATCACGTAGCGAAGCCGTGGACCGAAGAGCCGGATGCGGGCAATCTGCACGTCCGGATCCATGGGAGCCTCGAGGGAGCAATTCCCCGGGGCGACCCGACCGGATGTGCCTGGTACGCTGAAGTTGCCCTATTGGACCGAATCGGGCAATGGAAAGGAATACCTCCCCAACAGATTGATGTGGTCGAATACCAGGGGCGAGAGACAGGCTAGGTCCTCCGCTCTTACGAGGAAGCCCTCAGATCGAAGCTGTTGCACAGCTGCATGGAAGTAAATTAAGTCGAATGCTTTGCGACTTCCTTTGACCTACCCGACTGTCGCCGGCCGCGACTGTGCCGGTGTGTGACGCTGGGCTGTCCATCGGGTTAAAGACGCATTTTTGGCTCAAAAACTGACATTCTGCCAAGAGTATGCTAAAGCATCACAAAGGCGCAGGAGGCACTTCGTGGATCGTGGGATAGTTCAGGAAACGGCAGGAGTACATCGTTTGGGCGCAGTTTTGGCAGTCGCACTGAGCGCTGTGTCGACGATAACTGCCGGCGCATCTGCCCGGCAAAGCCACGGTCGGTTCGTCGCGGTCGGCCCGATGGCGCAAGCTCGAGAAGAGCACACCGCGACTTTGTTGCCAAACGGAAAGGTTCTGATCACCGGCGGTTGTGCGCGGATACGCGAGGAACTGGTAACCTCGGAACTATACGATCCAGCCCAGCGCAAGTTTATAGCCGGGGCCAGCATGCACGAACCGCGTTGTATGGCGGCGGCCACCTTGCTTCGGAACGGCAAGGTCCTGGTCAGCGGCGGCTATGTACAAGGGGACGCTCTCGCAACCGCGGAACTATACGACCCGGCCAAAGACGCTTTTACCTACACCGGCAGGATGGATACTCCACGGTTCCGTCATACCGCCACCCTTTTAACGAGCGGCAAAGTGTTGATCGCGGGCGGTTTCCGTGAAGAGTCCCGCGGAACGATAGCCAACGCGGAACTTTACGATCCCGGAACCGGGAAGTTTTCCACCATCGCTTCCTTGCAATCTTCGAGAGGTCGGGCAAGCGCCACGACACTCAAAACCGGTGAGGTACTCATAGTTGGAGGACTTGGAAATAATATCGCCACCTTCTTTTCCGAAATATCGATGCTGACGAGTGTGGAGCTGTATCAGCCGGGCGGAAATAAGTTCACTGCACTTTCGCGGGGAACCTATGAGCCGTGTGCGATGGGCGAGGCGACTCTGTTAGCCGACGGCAAGGTCTTGACGACCGGAGGCTATAGCGGACATGTCCTCTGCGACAACGCACGGCTTTTCGATCCTACCCGAAGGATGTTCGATCGCACGGGCAGCATGAAAAGCGCACGCATCTGGCACACCTCCACGCGCCTGCGCAGCGGTCAAGTGCTGGTCGCCGGCGGTAGGGTTTATGCTGGGGTGCCATTGGCCAGCACAGAGCTGTTCGATCCCAGCCGAGGCGTTTTTGTGCCTGGCCCGGATATGACCGCGTCCCGGAAGTTTCATACCGCCACCCTGCTGCCCGGAGGCGAAGTCCTCATTGCGGGAGGACAAATTACCAATGCGGTGAGTACCAACAGCGCGGAAATCTACCTACCCGAACCGGCGACAGACGCAAATGCGGACGCACGACGGACTCTCGCGGAGGCCGGCGGTTATTAGTTACAGGTTATGATGGCGGATGGCTCGACTAGAGTGAATGTGGCGACGTTATCGGGCGTTCGGGAGCAACCTGTAGGAAAAGGGCATTCTCTTTTACTGGCGCGATGTAGTGTCCGAAGGGCAGAAGCATTACCAATTGCACGAGCGGATGGTGGAGGAGGAAAATCAGGACCGGCTGGTAGCAACGACTCAGGAACCGAGTCGGATAGTCCCAGAGGGTCCGGAACGGATCCTATTTTATGGAATCAAGAAACGATTATGGGAATATAAAGTCGGCAATGGGAGGTCGACACCGACCGATGTCGTGGACTGTTTTCCGGACGCTTTGGAGGTCTGCGACGCAGCAGGTGATTTGACATAGCTACGACCCGTCTGAGCGTTACTATTTACGAGGGCTTTACGGAAGTGCTGGTAACACTGCACTACCGGAGGACATTAAGTTCCGTACTAAGTTACGTGCCGGCCTACGACATCCTGATCTACAGCGCCTTCACCGGTTCGTTGTTGGAGCTTCAATTCGACGTCTGGAAGCTGTTCGCGTATCAGTTCAGCAGCGGCAACGAATTGCCATTAGCGCTCGTGGGCCGGTGGTGAGCGGGACGTGATTAGGGAATTGATGCTTCAGTTAACTATGATCGCTGGACTCGCGATAGCTGCCGCTCCCCACGTGACCTTCACCGACCCAAACATGAGACCTTTGCTTACCGAAAAGTCAAATCCTGATGTAGTGATGGTGTAATCCGCCCAGCAGAGGCGATTCTTAGGATGTTGCCCACCCGCTGCGGATGCCGGAACTCCGGCGCGTCCTTGTCTAGGGCGAGGTGGGTCCGAACCTACTTCACTACCGCGCTGCCGCAAACGCCCGGAAAGATGCGGCCGAGCCGAGGAACAACCCTCGGCGGCGCAGTCTTATGCTCGTTCTGGTAAGTGCGTAACGTTCAGTATGTAACCGGCGGCCTTCTGAGCCTGGGCGGCGGCGAGCACTACCATCCGCTTATTGCTGCAAAATGTGGTGAGCCAGCCTCGAATATGCGCGGCTTGGTTCTCGAGGACGACGGGAGAAATTCACCACTTAAACCTTCCCAATGGACTGGTGGTAACCTATGGCTATGATAAGGCGTCGAAGCTGACCTCGATAAACTACTGGACCCGGGTACGCTGAGCTATGGCTATGATGCGGATAACCGACGGACGAGCGTGGCCGGGAGCTTGGCCAAGACCGGCATCCCGGCGGCGATTTCAACGCTGACCTATCACCCGGATAACTTGCTGGCGACCGTAGGGTCAACCAGCGTGAGCAGCGACAACAACGGCAACATCAAGTGCATCGGCAGTTGCACCACCGGCGAGCTGTTTTCCTATGACCCAAGGGGGCATCTGATCCAACGGGAATGGACTCCCTAGAGGGACCGGGTGACGTGTGTGCTGGCTGCGTAGGAGGTTTCGTGGGTCAGGCTGGACCCTTCAACGGACTCCCATTACTCGTGAGGAACCGGCACGCAGGGGACACTTGCTTGTGTGCCGGTTCTGTTTTCGTGCTGCTCAGAGTCCTGCGGCGGTCAGCATCTCGCCCAGCGCCGCGGTCACATCTTCTTCGTACCCGCCGAAGAAATGATCCGCTCCGTCAATCACCCTGAACGCGGCGGTCTTGCCGAGCCGCGCGCACAGATCCTTGAGCCCCGCCGCGGAACAGAAAGTATCTTGCGAACCGCCGATCAGGACAATGTTGCGCGCCGGCGCAACCGCGCCGGCGCGCATCATCTGCAACGGTGCGGCGATCAACACCAGCGCTTCCAAGGCGCCAGCCTGCGGCGCGGCGCGCCATGCGGCCGCCGCGCCGAATGAGTAGCCGGCCAATATAATCGGCGCGGCCTGCATTCCGGGCTGTCCACGCAGGTAACTGACCGCAGCCACCGCGTCTTGCGCCTCGCCCTGGCCCCCGCCGTAGCTCCCCTCGCTCTCGCCCACTCCGCGGAAATTGAAGCGCAGCGTTGCGAAGCCTTTCGCCCAGAAAGCTTCCAGCGCCGCGTCCACCACGTTGTTATACATCGAACCGCCGTATTGCGGATGCGGATGGCATACGACGGCCCCCTTTTGTGCAGCAGCCGGCGGCGGTGCGTACAAACCTTCCAGGGTCAAATTCTGCGACGAAAATGTTACCTGCTGTTCTTTCATAGGACCGTAGCGCCGGCCTGCGCGCCGCCGCTCCTCGCGCCCGCAGGCGCACAGTTTTCCTTTTGCTATACTATGGGCCACGAGGTGAGCGAAATGCAGCGGTTTGCCGCTGATCGGATGCTCGCGCGCCTGGCGCGCTGGCTGCGCCTGATGGGAGCGGACGTGCTGTTCGACCCGACGCTGGGAGGCGCGGACCTCTTACAGCGCAGTCGCGACGAAGGCCGCATGATGATTACACGCGACAAGCGCCTGCGCACTGCGCCCGACGTAATCTTCCTCACCGCCAATCTGTTCCGCGAACAATTGCGCGAAGTCCTTACGCGCTGTCCGTTCGATCCGCTCGCGCATGCTTTCACGCGCTGCTCCGCATGCAACGAACCGCTGCGGGAATTGGAACGCAACCTCGCCGCCCGGCGCGTTCCGCCGTTCGTATTCGCCAGCCACGACAAATTCTCCTGCTGCCCGCACTGCGGCAGAATCTATTGGGAGGCCACTCACGTAACCCGCGCGTTGGCGGAGATCGCGCAGCTCATTCCTTCTCCCGAAACGGACGAGAAGGATGAAGAATGACCGGTACGCGGTGGATTGCCCGCTGCCGTTCTTCTTAACTTCTCTTGCAACAACGCAGTGGATGATCAGAAATGAACTGGACTGTGCGATGGACAGCGCGCCATCCATGCTCAAAAAGGCCGCGTTGACCGGACGGCATGTGCAACTAAAGCGGAGCAGCAGATGGTGGATGACCGGGCAAAACTGGAGAAAGCCGAGGCGCTCGTAAACGAAGGCTTGCGCGCGCAACAAGACGGGCAGACCGACCGCGCGATCGAGCTTTATCGCAACTCGATCGAAGTGTTCCCCACCGCCGAAGGATATACCTACCTGGGCTGGGCGCTCAGCGACCAGGGCAAGCTCGACGAGGCGATCGAGCTTTGCCGTCAGGCTATCCAAATCGATCCGGATTTCGGCAATCCATACAACGATATCGGCGTGTACCTGATGCACCGCAATCAGTTCGACGAGGCCATCCCCTGGCTGGAGCGCGCCAAGCAAGCCACGCGCTACGAGCCGCGCCACTTCCCGTTCATTAACCTGGGACGGATCTACGCGCAGCGCGGTCAATTGTTCAAGGCGATCGAAGAGTTCAAGGGAGCGCTCGAATTCGTACCAGGCGACAAGCGTATCCGGGGCCAGATCGCGGCACTTAGCGCAATGCTGAACTGAACGGGCGTCGTTGTGGCGGTTCCCCCCCCGCTTGCCTCGAATTAACCATTTGCTTAAAGGAAATGGCAAGTCTGAATTTTTCAAGCGGTGGAACATATTCATGGAATTGAGCGAAATCGACCTGAACGACTTTGACTTGTTCATTCACGGCGACCCACACGTCGCCTGGAAATTGCTGCGCGAGCAGGCGCCCGTGCATTGGAACCGGAAAGACGACTCGGGTTATTGGTCGATTACTACTTATCAGGACGCTCTGGCGGTTTACCGCAATCCGCACACTTTCAGTTCGGAGCGCGGCATCGCACTCAATTACGGCCTGACCGACGAGGAGACCATGGCGCAGCAGGCCGGATTCGGCCAGATGCTGATCGTGACGGACCCTCCCCGCCATACCCGGATGCGCCAGATAATCAACAAGCGCTTCACCCGGGCGGCGTTGGCGCCGGAGGAGCCGCACGTACGGGCGATCGCGACGGAAATCATCGATTCGGTGTCGGCGCGCGGAGAATGCGACTTCGTGGTTGATGTGGCGGCCAAGCTTCCCACCGCGGTTATCTGCGAGATGATGGGAATTCCCCGCGCCGACTGGGACATGTTGTTCACGGTGGCCAACATGTCGATCGGCACGCACGATCCGGAGTACCAGATCGACGGCGACGCCTACGCAACCGGCAGGCAGGCGCAGATGAACTGCTTCAATTATTTCGTCAACACCATCGCCGACCGCCGTAAGAATCCCACCGGCGATCTGGTCAGCGCACTGGTGCACGGCGAGATCGAAGGCAACAAGCTCACCGACATGGAGATTCTCTTCAACTGCTTCCTGCTTATAATCGGCGGCCAGGAAACGACGCGCAACGCGACCTCCGGCGGAATGCTGGCGTTGATGGACAGTCCGGCTCAGCGCGAACGCCTGATGCGCGATCGCTCGCTGCTACCCACCGCGGTGGAAGAAGTCCTGCGCTATACCTCGCCTATCACGCACTTGATGCGGACCGCCACGCGCGACGTCGAGATGCGCGGTCAGCAAATCAAGGCCGGCGACCGGGTGGTGATTTGGAATCCGTCAGCCAACCGCGATCCGGCCCAATTCCCGGACCCCGATCGCTTCGACATTACGCGCACACCCAACGAACATTTGGCCCTGGGTCACGGCGAACATTTCTGCCTGGGTGCAAACCTTGCCCGCCTGGAACTGAAGGTGATCTTCGACGAGGTGCTCAACCGGCTGCCAGACCTGGAGCGGGCGGGCGACGTACAGCGCCTGTATTCCAACTTCGTAGCCGGTATCAAGCACATGCCGGTCAGGTTCACGCCGAACCGCGCCGCCGCCTGAGGAGCTCAGCTACCGGAAAATCTTGCTGCGTGGGAGGGTTTCGGCCCGTCGTTGCGGGGCTCGGGCAAACTCCCGTGACCTTGCTTGCGGGATGTCTGCGCCGTTTTTCAAACGCGGCATCGGATGCTAGTTACTAACTCCGGCAGGAGGATTAGCCACCGATGTCGCTACAACAACTCGAGTCCCTGATACAGAAGCTCAAGGCTGTTCCAGTCGACCCAACCGCAAGCTTCGCGCGCAGGCGCGGCGCAATGGAGAAGGCCGCGTTCCGTCTGGACGCCGACATCAAAGCTGAACCTGTTACCGCCAACGGCGTGCCTGCAGAATGGATTACAGCGCCCAATGCCGATACCGGCCGCAACGTGCTTTACCTTCACGGTGGCGGCTACACCATCGGTTCGATCAAAACCCATCGATGCCTGGCCGGATGGGTATCGCGGGCAGCACAGGCGCGGGTGCTTATAATTGATTACCGGTTGGCGCCCGAGCATCCGTTTCCCGCCGCAGTTGAGGACTCGGTCGCGGCCTATCGGTTCATGCTGGACTCCGGGGTCAAGCCGTCGCGCGCGGCGGTTGCGGGCGATTCCGCCGGCGGCGGCCTCACCGTCGCCGCGCTGCTGGCGTTGCGCGACGCGAAACTGCCCCAGCCCGCCGCCGCCGTGTGCATTTCGCCCTGGGTGGACATGGAAGGCACGGGCGAATCGATGAAAACCAAGGCCGATGTCGATCCGATGGTGGGAAGCGCCAACCTCGCCGATATGGCCGCTGCGTACCTTGGCGGCAAGGATCCAAAAACCCCGCTTGCCTCACCGCTTTACGCGGACCTGCGCGGACTGCCCCCGATGCTTATCCAGGTTGGCACCTCCGAAGTGCTGCTCGACGATTCCAAACGGCTCGCCGAGCGCGCGCGAGCCGCGGGAGTGGACGCAATCTACGAGCCGTGGGAGAACATGATCCACGTCTGGCAGATTTTCGTGCCGATGCTGGATGAGGCGAAGCAGGCGGTGGAGCGAATCGGCGGATTCATCCGCGAAAAAACGCCGTAATCGCACCCGAGATTAAGGGTGCCTGTTCTCGTCATCCTGAGCCGAACCGAAGAATGATAAGAACAGGCACCTCAAGAGCGGCGCCATAGACAGACTTACGAAGCTGCTTCTACCGGTACTCCGGATCCCGCTTCCATCCGGTCAGCATCGAGAGGAAGTTCTTCCAGCCGTGCAGCGCCACCATAATCAGATGGCCGGCGATAAACGCCAGGAACGCGGCCATCACGGCGAAATGCCAGAGGCGTGCCCAGTGAAAGCCGCCCATCAGCGCGGCCAGCAATGAGAACTGCACCGGGTTGTAAACCACCATCCCGGTCAGGACCGCAAGGATGCCGAGCGCCACAGCTGTGGTGTAGGCGAGCTTCTGCAACGGGTTGTAGGGTTGTGTCTGCGGCGGTTTCGGACCAAACAGAAAGTAGTGTCTGACCATGGGCCAGACGCCCGGGATGTCCGCCGGAGTAAACATCAACATCAGGTAATGGCCGCTGGCCACCTGGTACACCAGGTAAACCGCGCCCGTGACCACGAAAATCCAGATAAAAGTGAAATGCCACTGCAGGCCGCCCGCCAACCATCCCCCAAGCATCACCGGCTTCAGCAGCGGAAGGAGGTTGCTCAGCGAAGCCAGATGGGTAACGCTGCCCTGCGGCATCTTGGTAGCGAAGCTAGAGTCGCCATGAGCTGGAATCTTGGGACCGAAACTCGGAAATGCCCACAAAATCTGCAACCCGCTGAAGATCAGCACCAGGATACTGACGCCGAGTATCCAGTGACACCAGCGAATCAACAGCGGATGCTCGTAGGCGGCGCGCTCCGTGCTTTCGCCATCGTCGTCAATTTCGACGACTTCAAGATTCAATCCTGCCCCTCTCACAGGCTGTAGTACCAGGGATAACCCTGGTCCTCCCAATAACCGCGCCGGCGCAGGACGTTGGTGACTTCGAGGCTGATCAGGTACTTGGCGGACTTGTAGCCGATCTTGGTGGGCAGCAGCAGGCGCAGCGGAGCGCCATGTCCAACCAGCAGCGGCTGGCCGTACATTTCATAGCAGAGCAGCGAATTGGGCTGCATCGCGCAGGCCATGTCGAGCGATTCGTAGTAGTTATCGGCGCATTCAACGTAGAGAAAGCGGGCGGCAGGATCCGCGCCGACCAGTTTCAGAAAATCACCGATCCGTGCGCCGCCGAAGTTTCCAATCACGTCCCATCCTTCCACACACACGTGGCGGGTATTCTGTCTGACCTTGGGCAAAGCCTGAATTTGCGCCAGCGTGTACTCGCCCGGGTTCTTCACCAGGCCGCCGACCTTAAGCCGCCACGCGTCAAGGTCAATCTCGGGGTCGAGCACATCGAAGTAGTTGTAGGGAAAACGGCTGAGAGGCGCCACGGCCGAGTCCGGGAAGGTGGTCACCGGATGCCCGGTGCGGTACCACAAGGACGCCGCCCATCCGTTGAAGTGGTCTCCCGCGCTGAGCAAAGCGCTGCGCGTGGGTGTCCACGCGAAAGCTCCCAATGCCAGCAGCGGTGTCAGTTTAAGCAGTTCGCGGCGGCTCATCCGCCGAAAGCTTTTTCGATCGATGCGCGTTTCCATCTTCTTCCCGCACGCTTTAAGGATACGCCCGGTGAGCGCGCCAGGTAATGGCAAAATTGTCCGAGGTGAACGAAGCAGAGGCTACGGAATCGGGCGACAATATCGATGCGGCTCAGATCTTGGCTCAGCGCGCAGCGCAGCTGATTACAAGTTGAGCTCTCTTGTTTGGCAACTCGAAACTTTAGTGATCTCTATCGGCCGGAACCCTCTCCGCCGCCGGAAGGCCCATCGACTGGGCCAGGACCCTGAAAGCCGAATTGGAAACCACCACCGCGCCCTGGTAGGGAGTCGCCAGTTCGCTGATTGCCAGGATCGTCAAGCCGATGAGCGCGGCAAATGTTCCGCACATCAGGGCCTGCTGCTGAAACCGGCGGGTGACAAAGAAATAGCTGAATCCCAGTGTGATTACGCAGCCCACATAAATCACGATCCAGATTACCGAAGGCAGGTCCTCGCTGTAGTAAACATACCTCAACCGCCGCAGGTCGCTTAACTGCGTAATCTGGTCGATGCTCTTATCCAGGAACACCTGCTCCTGGGCGTTAGCCGGAGCGCTCTTTAATAGTATTTCCCATAGCTTTTGGACTGGCGCCTGATCGGGCGGAAATCTGCCCTCGGACATCTCTTGCCATTCGGAGACCAGCACCGTCGAGGTATAGGAGCGCAAGGCGCGGCGCATCTCGGCGCGCATCGGCTCACCAAGCCCTTGTGCCAGGTTGTAGAGGTTTGAAACTGCGAGGCTTTCCGCCTGTACTTGGTCGTTGGCGCGCTCGAACCGTTGCCAGACCGCAACGATCACGAAGGCCAGCACGACTCCATAAAATGCGCCAATCACCCCGAAGGTAAACCCGGCCACGTCATGGTCCATCCGGAGGGATTCGGGCTCGACCGTGCGTCTGACCAGGTAAAGCCCGCCAACGGTCAGACCGGCAAAGCCAATAACGATTAGAAGGGCCTGAACAAGGGTCGGCAGAAAGTCTATTCCGTCCATAGAGAAAGCTCAGCTCCGCCACGGCATCTCGCGACAACTACGCTAAACAAAGCAGGAATTTCCTGGCTTTGCGACCCTCGCGCGGCCGCACGGGTTGTTGCGAATGCCATTGAATCTTGCGCGCGCGCCGGCGGCGTGGGAGTTTTTGCTTCCGGAGGTCATACCAATGAGCCAGCATCCGGTACGTTTCGGTATCCAAACTCCGCAGCAGCAGGCGCAATGGACCGACCTGCGCGGCCTGTGGCAGAAGGCCGATTTGTGGGGCTACGACTCGCTCTGGGTTTTCGACCATTTCTACCCAATCATGGGCGCGGACCCCGCCGGACCGTGCATGGAGGGATGGACCGCACTCAGCGCGCTAAGCCAGCAGACCCGCCGGGCGAGAATTGGAGCGCTGGTCAATGGGAACACTTATCGCAACCCGTGCATCACGGCGAAAATGGCGGCCACGCTGGACCATCTGAGCGCCGGCCGCTTCGTGTTGGGAATTGGCGCCGGGTGGTATGAGCTGGAGCACGACAGCTTCGGAGTCGATTTCAAGACCGTCGGATGGCGGCTGCAGGCCCTCGACGAGGCCTGTCAAATCATCAAAGGAATGTTCACCGAGGACAAGTTCACGCTGCACGGCAAGCGTTACAGCGTTAGCGATGCGGTATGCAGCCCCAAGCCGATCCAAAAGCCGCATCCGCCGCTGATGGTCGCGGGCACGGGCGAAAAGGTGCTCCTCAAAATTGTCGCCAGGTACTCCGATTTGTGGAATGCAGGCGGCAGCGCCGAGCGCATGGGCCATTTGATAGCCGTGCTGAAGCGGCATTGCGATTCGATTGGGCGCGACAGCGCTGAAATCGAAAAGACCATGATCACGTCGCTGTGCTACCGCGCCAGCGCGGAGCGCGAAAAAGAGGTGACCGCCAGGGCCGCTGCGATGAGCCGCGGCACACCTGCAGAGGCGCGCAAGAATGTGCTGATCGGCGGCGCCGACGAATGCCTGGAGACGATCGAGCGATACGGCAAGGTGGGCGTCACCCACTTCATCTTCTCGATGACGCCGCCCTACATGGAGGACGAGATCCAAGGCTTCGCCGAGGAGGTAATTCCCAAGGTGCGGCGTACTTGACGCCGACAATCCGGACCAAAAGCCGGTGTACCGCGGCTATGCAAGGTATTGGCGAGGCGGCAAATATGCGGTACGAGTAAACAGACAGCGGCGGGACTGATTCTCGAAGCCCGCACGGAAAAAACGTGATCGATCGTCTTTGAGAAAGACATATGGCACAGGAAACCAGACTAGCCACGTTCGGAGCCGGATGCTTCTGGCATGTCGAGGCAGCGTTCGCCGCCCTTGACGGAGTTGTATCTACGCAGGTCGGCTACATGGGTGGAACCGTAACCAACCCGAGTTACGAGATGGTTTGCACGGACCGCACCGGTCACGCCGAGGTCGTGTACGTGGAATACGACCCGGCGGCGATTTCGTACGAGCAGCTGCTGGAGCTGTACTGGGATTTGCATGACCCGACCTCGCTCAACCGTCAGGGGCCGGACGTCGGCAGTCAGTACCGCTCGGTGATCTTCTATCATGACGCCGAACAGGAGGCCGCGGCGCGCGCCGCGGTGCGTGCACTGGAAGAGTCGGGCCAGTATCATCGGCCAATCGTGACGCAAATCGTACCAGCCGGCACGTTCTATCGCGCCGAGGAATACCATCAGCAGTACTTCGCGCGTCATTTCGGCCTGTCGCCGCATCAGGCAGCGCTGGCCTGCGCGGTGGGCACTCCGGCCATGCGCCACGCGAAGAAGCCGTAAGCCTCCTCCAAAACTGTCACTCCCAGCCTCGCGAAAAGCGCAGGCAACATCCGCTCGCTGCAGCGATGGTCGCTGAGATTCCTCGCTGCGGCTCGAAGTAATTTTCAGGGCCGGCGCAAACCGCCAAACAAAAACCGGCCGAAGCGATCGCCTCGACCGGTTATTGTTTCGCTAAAAGTTAAAGTTCTACATTCGTTCCAGAATGGTCGCAATTCCCATCCCGCCGCCGATACACATGGTGACGAGCGCGGTGTTCTTGTCGCGTCGTTCCAGTTCATCGAGCACCGTTCCGACCAGCATCGCGCCGGTTGCGCCCAGCGGATGTCCCAGCGCAATCGCGCCGCCATTGACGTTGACCTTGTCGCGCGGGATGCCGAGGTCCTTCATAACCTTGAGCGGGATCGCCGCAAAGGCCTCGTTGATTTCCCACAGGTCGATATCGTCGGCCTTCATCTTGGCCTTCTGCAACACGCGTTTGCTGGCCGGCACCGGCGCCGTCAACATGATGATCGGCTCGTCGCCGTAGGTGGCAGTCTGCAGAATGCGCGCGCGGGGCTTCAGTCCATGGGCCTTGGCATACTCGGGCGAGGCAAGCAGCACCACGCCGGCGCCGTCCACGATTCCGCTGGAGTTGCCCGGAGTGTGGACGTGGTTGACCACCTCGGCCTGATGGTAGCGGCTGTGGGCCTTCTGGTCGAAGGTCAGCGGGCCATCCTTCATCCGGTAGCCGCCTCCGTTGGGATGAGTCCCGGCAAATGAGGGCTCCAGCTTGGCCAAACCCTCCATCGTCGTCTCGGGCCGCGGGAACTCGTCGCGATCGAGCACGACTTTGCCGGACAGATCTTTGACCGGCACCAGGCTCTTCTTGAAGTAGCCCTTCTCCATCGCGTTCTTGCAGAACATCTGCGACTCGTACGCGAAGCGGTCGCAGTCCTCGCGCGAAAAACCTTCCAAGGTAGCAATGAGGTCGGCCGACACCCCTTGCGGCACCAGCGGATGAAGTTCGCGCAGATGACGGTTGTGGCCGTCCAGCCCGGAGCCGTCGGCGCCCATCGGCACCCGCGACATGCTCTCCACGCCGCCGCCCACCACCAGGTCCTGCTGGCCCGACAACACACCCATCGCGGCGAAATTCACCGCCTGCAGGCCCGACCCGCAGAAACGGTTGAGCGACACGCCGGTGGCTTCGTTGGGCCATCCTGCCGCCAGCACCGCCATGCGCGCGATACATCCGCCCTGCTCGCCGGTTTCGCTCACCGTGCCAACGACCACGTCTTCAACGTCGCGCTTTTCGACGCCGTGGCGCTCGACCAGCGCGTTGAGCGCGGTCGCGAAGATTTCCTGCGGATGAATCCCGGACAGCGCACCCGCGTCCTTTTTGCCGCGGCCTCGCGGTGTTCTTACGCAATCGATAATCCAGGCTTCGCTCATGACTTCAAGTCTCCCTTTAAGTTTGTTCTTCCTCGCGCCGCCCTCGGCGCCGGCGATGGCCGCGGCTTAACTCTGGGCCGCTTCAGCATGGTCATTGTATCCGGCCAGTCACGCGCCTTGAGCCCCATCATTCTGCGCATCGCAACGTCCTGTCAAACATCGGGCGGCCAAAAACAGGACGGTCAGGGCGAAGTCCCGTTCTTGTCACCGAAACTCCGGCATCACCTTGGCCGCGAACAATTCCAAATGCTCGCGCATGACACCCGGCGGGCAGGCTGCCTCATTCATGATGAAGGTCAGGGTTGTAACATGCATCGCGCGAGCGTAATCAGCGATTGCTTTGACGGCTTGCTCGGGGGTCAGCACCGTGAGCAGGCCGGTCTTCTTCAGTTCTTCCTTGTTGTGCACCGGCGGATACAAGGGCGGAGTGTTCCAGGTCAGCATCCAGACCGCATAGCATTCGATCGCATGGATTACGTAAGGTGCGATTTCATCCCAGGATTTTTCCGGATCGTTCGACACGTATTGCCACGGAGGTCCGTTGGCTAGCATCGCCTTGGAGGGATCCTTGCCCAGCTTTTTAAGCTCCTCGAGATAAATCCTGACACTCTCCGGCTCGCCCGATAGCAGCCCGTCGCCCATCCGCGCGGCGCGCCTCACCGCGTTGGGCGCAAACCCGCCGATATAGATGGGCGGGCGCGGCTGCTGCACGGGACGCGGAGTCAGCTTGGTCTTTTCGCACTGAAAGTATTTACCCTTGAAGGTGACCGTCTCGCCCTCCCACAAGCGGCGGATTATTTCGAGCATCTCATCGGCGCGCCGGCTGCGCTGCTTCATCTCCATGCCATAGCCCATGAACTCCTCGGGCCGGTAACCAAGACCGAAGCCAAATTCGTAACGGCCGCCCGAAAGGATGTCGAGCACCGCGCCGTCCTCGGCCAGGCGCACCGGATGGTAAAACGGCAGCAGCCCGACAAAGGTGCCAAGCCGGATGTTTTTGGTGCGCATCGCGATCGCGCTCAGCAGCATCAGCGGCGACGGCGCCCAATCATCGTCGGTGAAATGATGCTCGGTGATATAGACCGCGTCGTAGCCGAGTTCGTCGGCCATCGCGATGCGGTCGATAATGTCGTGGTAGAGCCGAGTCGGATCGCGCCGCCATTTTGGCGGGTTGCGGAAATGAACGATCGGCGCGAACTTCAGCTTAAGTCGGTTTTCCATCGAGCAAACCTCCGGAATTGCGGCCACGGTACATGATCGGCCGATGAGGCATCAACGGCGAGTCCGGCCAAGGGCTGGCTCGCCTCAAATCTTGGCGGCCGCATTTGCGCGCAGCCGGTCCATCAGGTCAGGCAATGCGCGCCCGGTGTCGCGATCGCGAACCTCGATACTTTGAAGCTCCCCGGTTCGGCCGGAGTGCTGTTCCGCACGAATGCCGGTTCTGCGTGGAATGTGATTGAGGACCCTGCTGTGGACTCCGCCGGGCTCGTATTTTGCTGGGTCTGCGGCGAATGCTATCCGGGCGCTGGCCAGCAGTGTCCGGAGATTTTCACTTTTAGGCTGCCAATTTTCCAGGAGTCCGGCATCCTCTTCGGCGCGATCCGGCTCGGCGCTCGAAAACGCCAGCACATCGCATAGCCGCGCACCTCCGAATTCGGGATACGGTCCATCAATCAAAGCCGCCGCCACAGGCTCGAGGTCGCGCGGCGAAAGGTTGCTGCCTGGGCGACTTCTGCCATCCGCTCGGGCCATAGGCTTTAATGGCCAGTACTGGAGCCGGACAGTGACTATCGGGGATTGACATATAACGGGCGGCAACTACAGGTTGTGTCTTCAGATATCGACGTGGAGGCGACGCAGATGGCGCACAAACTCACAATCGGAGTCGGATGGGAAGGCCGGCCGGACTTCACCGGGCTTATCGAGCGCTCCAGGATGATGGACGAAGCCGGAATTCATTCGATCTGGCTGGCCGAGGCATGGGGACACGACGCCTTCACGCTGCTGACCCTGGTGGCAGAGCATACCAAGCGGGTTCAGATCGGAACCTTCATCGTCAACATCTATGGCCGCACGCCGGGCGCATACGCGCAACATTTCGGCACCCTGGACGCGCTCAGCCAAGGGCGGATGATCATTGGGCTGGGCACCACCAGCGCCAACGTGGCCGAGCATTTTCATGGCGTCAAGTTTCAGCCCGCCGTCACCCGGATGCGCGAGTACATCGACATCATCAACATGCTGATTGCGGGCGAACCCCTCAAATACGACGGAAGGCTGTTCAACCTGCAGCGCGGCTTCACGCTGCGCTTTGAGCCGGTGCGCAAGCATATTCCTATACACGTCGGCGCGATGAATCCCAGGAGCGTCGAACTTACAGCGCAAAAGGCCGATGGATGGTTCCCGGTCGATATCCCGCTGGGACGCCTGGGAGAGGCGATTGCGAATTTTCGCGCTATAGCGCGCGCGGCGGGCCGCGATCCGATGGCGATCGACATTATGGCTCCCGGCTCCGTCATCATCACTCGCAACGTGGAGCGCGCCAAGACGGCCCAGGCAAGTGGCCTTGCCTTCTACGCGGGACGGATGGGAACTTTCTATTCGACCCAGCTAACCCGCTACGGCTTCGGCGACGAGGTCGTGAAGATCAAACAGGCATGGGACGCGCGCGATGCCAAGGGCGCCACTACGGCGGTGTCGCCGCGGATGCTGAGCGAGATGTGCTACGTCACCGAGCCCGGCGATCTGAGCGGCGCGCGCGAGCGCCTGGCGGCGCAGGAGGCCGCGGGCGTCACGCTGCATCGGGTGGAGATCGTGGAGCGCGACCCGGCGGCATTTACCGGAATTGTCGAGAGACTCTCGAAGTAGCAGCTGTGGCCCTCATCGGGTTAGGGCGGGCATTTGCGTTTCAGATCCCATTGGCCCTTTCTCTTGTTCGTTTTCGATCCAGCAGCCCGGAGCGCAAATATTGAAGGCCTGGAGAGCGTTCTCCATTCGATCTATCGCATGGCACGGCGCTTGATTTTAGGCGGACGATCCGGCGGACCGGCGCTGCTCAGCACCCGACCGAAGAACTCCTCAAGGTGCTGGCGCAGTTCATCCAGCTCGATTGCCACAGCGCCGGAAGGCAAATGCTCGATCTTTTCGCGCGCCTTTGCCCACAGGGTGCGGCTCCCGGCAAGATTGCCGCGCTGGGCGTGCAGGATCGCGACCGCCGCCTGGATCATTCCCTGGTAAAAAAGCTTTTCCGCCCCGGCGCTGCGCAGCCACGCCTGCTCCCATACCTCATGGCATTCGAAGAATTGGCCAGCGTTGAACAGGTCGATACCTTGCTGGAACAGTTCCTCGACACTTCCCGCGTTCATCGGATAGGCGCCGCTGTCTCCAAGGTGGAACGCCGTCCAGCCGCGCCCTCAGACCATGTAGCCGCCGCCGTTGGCGTGCAGGGTCTGTCCGGTCAGAACGTGCGTGGGATGAGTGGCGGCATAAACTACCACCTCCGCCACCTCGGCCGGGTAAAGGGGGCGCTTGAAGAGCTGATGCTTGCCCTGGCGCTCGAACTCCTCTTGCGAAGGAGCGCTCTCCGATCCCATCGCGGTGTGCATCACGCCCGGCGCCACGATCGTCACCACGATGTTGTCGCGCGCCACTTCCTGCGCGAGGATCTTGCTGAAGACGATCACTCCGGCCTTGCTGGCGGAGTAAATCGAAAGCCCGCGAATCGGCTGCAGCGCGCCGCCTGATGCGATATTGACGATCCGCCCCCCGCCCTGTTTGCGCATATGCGGCAGCACCGCCTGGCAGGTCAGCATCGTGCCGCGCAAGTTGATGTTTATCACCTGGTCGAAGTGCTCGTCGGTGATATCATCGACGAACACGCGGGGCGAAATGGCCGCGTCGTTCACCAATGCGTCGATCCGCCCGAATTCCTTTGCCACTGCCGCCACCATCGCCTTGACGCTGGCGCGGTTTGAAACGTCGGTTTTGAAGAAAGTCGCGCGCCTGCCGGTCTCCGACTTGATCGACTCGGCCGACTCCTTTCCCCAATCCTCGCGAATATCGGCCACCGCTATGTCAAGCCCTTTTTTGGCCAGGCCCGAGGCTATTTGCCATCCCATGCCCCAGCGCCGTCCAGCGCCGGTTACAATTGCCACCTTGTTCCCATCGCTCATAGTGACTCTCCTCTTCCGATTCGCAAAAAGGCAGGTTCGCTCCGCGTTCGAAGTATCGCGGATGCTACGCGGGCGATTCGAAAACTGTCAAGCGCGCGAGGGCAAAGGAAGCCAGCCGGGCACCGGATTCCGATGACGAATCGGCTCCCGGGCATGGTCCGCTCTAACGCTGTCATTTCGAGGCGAAGCCGAGAATCTCAACGCCTTGCGGTAAGGCGACAAATCTTTGTCAATGCGTGGATGGCTTTGATTCATCGCTGCGCAGGCTTCGCTCGGAATGACGAGGCGCGAAGGATTTCACTTCAGCCAACGTTTAATGTACGCGGCGCTGTCGAATTTGCGCGATGTGCTCTCATACGACATATACCGAATCTTCCCGTAAACCGGCCGCTCCGGTCCCCAGGCGCGATCGTGCTTGCCGCCGATCGCCCAGGCGATTCCCGCGTAGCCGTTGGGATCGCGGCCATCCAGTTCATAGCGGTCGTTGAGATACACCGCCCGTTCATAGGCCTGCCCGGCCGACGGAGCCCATTCCAGGATCTTCTTGGCCCAGTACATGCGCAGATAGCCATGCATCCAGCCCGACTTCACCATCTGGCGCTGCGCCGCGTTCCATAGCGGATCGTGGGTCTCGCCGCCCTCCAGCTGCTCAACTCGGTAGCGATATCGCCGCACATCGCGATGATGCTCCTCAAGGGTGTGCAACGCCCACGGCTCGCAACTGCGGAGCCGATCATAATCCGGATTGTATTTGACGAAGTTGATCGCCAACTCGCGCCGTACGATCAACTCTTCCATGAACGCTTCGCGGTCATGGCGGGGAGCTTCCGAAGCCAGCGCTGCCAGCGCCACCGTGTGCGGCCCGATTTGCCCGAAATGCAGGTGGGGTGACAGGCGGCTGGTGCCTTCCTCCTCCGGATGGTTGCGCCGCATGGCATAGCCGCGGAGCGCCCCGGTGACGAACCGCTGCAGTGCGCCTACCGCCTGGGTGGTACCGCCTCGAAAACTCGCCGCGGCCACAGAACGATCGATCGAGAGTTCAGACAGCAGCGGCGCCGCAGGTGCAATCGAGTCGAGCTTTGGATGGTTGCGCCATGGGACGCGGGGCGCCTGATTTCCAATGGGCCTCAGAAAGCGGTCGAGCAGCGGCTGGATTCGCGGGCGAATTGTTCGCGCCGCATATTGTTCGCGCATCAGGAGCCCGCAGGGCACGATCACATCCGCGTCCACACTGAGCATGGGCACGCTCAGCCTCTGCGCTACCGCCATACGCCACCGCTCAGACGCTCGCAGCGGGTTTTCGTCGGTTACTACAATGGCCGGGCGCGCCTGCGAACACAGCCGCGTCAGCGCGCCGACTGGATTTACGCCCGAACTGCGCATCACAAAACCGATCCGTCGCCGCTCCAGCCGGTCTTTGGTTTCGGTCAAACCTTCGAGCATGAAAGTGTAATGGCGCAGGTTGGCATTCGGATGGCGGTCAAGCAGAAAGAAGCACACGGCTAACGGCAGTTCGAGCAGGTTTGCCGCGCGCACCGCCGTCTCTAGAGCTGGGTTATCCAACGCCCGCTGCGCGCGCTGCATCCAGTAGAGCACGCAGCGGCCCGCGGGGTCCGGCGGGCCCTCGCGCCGGACCCGTACGCGGGGGTCATCAGAAAATTCTTCGATTAATTCGGACACGATAACGCTCTATCGGAGCCGCTTCGCTCGGGCAATCCGATGATCCGCGACTCGACCGGGCGCGGCGCGCGCTATTACCGCGCAGCCTGGGTCTCCTAGTCGTACCCATCGGTGATCCGCCATCACCTGCACATCCCTCATGTATAGGGCCGGCTCACGGCACGGTGACGACAACCGCGGAGCACAGCGCTCTGCCCAGGCGCCGATATGAATGAGATACGGAGGCATCGAAGTAAATCGCGTCGCCTTCATGCACGGCGATATCGTTCGCCCCGACGCTGAGTCCGAGCGAACCGGAAATCACGTAGATGAATTCCGCACCGTCGTGCTGATGACTTGCAGCTTTGCGCGCGGACTGCGCGTCGAATTCCGCATAGTACGCGTTGAGCTTGCGCTCCACGGCGGCAAAATCCAGGCATTCGAAGCGGTAGGCCGCGCCTTTCTCGGGCGGCACAAAGCGCAGCCGCTCTCTGCGCCGCACCACTCCGAGCGCGTGGCGTGTGCGCGGGTCAGAGAAGAAGAAGTCGAGCCCGATTCCGAAGACCAGCGCCGTGCGCAGCAGCGTCGGCAGGGTGGGAAACATCAGGCCGCGCTCGATCTTCGACAGCAGCGCGGCGGACAGGCCCGTATGCCTGCCCAATTGAACCAGGCTCATCTTCTTGCGCAGGCGCAGCGTCCGGAGCTTCTCGCCGACCGCATACTGGCGCAGACCGTTTTCCAGCGTTTCTGAAAGCATAGTCGATCTCATTTCACCTAGAGGAAAAAAAGTGGCGGGTCCTTGCGTGCCGCTCAAACGGTCTCGCTCGCCTGGCTGGTTTAAACTTCCACGAAATATATTTTTATCTATAGGAAACAGCAAGCTGCGGAGGCCACAGTCTCCCGCGCCGCGGCGAGTCGGAGATGTTCGAATATCAAACAGCCCAGCGGCTCAATCCAATTGTCGAGACACGAATGCGTGCGGATGCAGGCGGCTGCCTCCTTCGATTCGCTGGCGCAGCCCGGCTGAACCCCGCTTCGCGGTTCTTCGGACTCGGCGCGGCGTCGCCGATGGGGGGCGAAGTTCGGTTGCTGCTTGCGATGTCGCAGGACACGATCAACAGCTACCGGCGCACCATGAATCGCCCTGATCGGTGCCACCGAGAGGAGTACGAAGAGGTGAACGTTTGGTTTCGCGCGCGCAATCAGCCCGGCTTGTTCGCGTCCGAAAGCGTCTGCGCAATCCTCGGTATCGACTGGAAGCACCTGCGCCGATGGCTCGACTCATTGAGCCCCGAGGTATCGGCCGGTCCGCATATGAGAGTATCGGGCCGCCACCTAGATCCGCATCGGCGCCGAGTCCTGCTCGGCCAGCCTGGCCGCGCGACCCCGCAGCGACATTCAGAGCCGAAGTCCGGAGAACCACGCGCCTTCACAAGTGTTACTCGTCCGCCTGACTCCCGCGATATCCTTAAGACCGGCCGTGATCCGGCGCCTTGCACTGTATTTGAACCAGCTTCGGCATGGGGGTGTGTATGCGCGTCTTCGTGACAGGAGCAACAGGGTTTATCGGCCGCGCTTTGACTTTGCGCCTGCTGGGCGGACGCCACGAAGTGTCAGCGTGGGTCCGCGCCGAGGATCGGGCGCGAAATCTGCTCGGCCCTCAGGTGCGATTGGTGACGGCCTCCGGCGGCCAGCAAGCATTGTCCGCCGAGATGGCGCGGGCGGATGCCGTGGTCAATCTGGCTGGTGAGCCAATCCTGGGCGGACGCTGGACCGCCCAGCGGCGGCAAGCGCTAAGGCAAAGCCGCATCGACCTCACCAACTCGATCGTCGACGCGATCAGGCAATCGGACCGGCGTCCGGCGGTGCTGGTTTCTGCCAGCGCGGTCGGTTATTACGGCGACCAAGGCGATGAAGTCCTTGATGAGCAATCGGCTCCCGGCGACGACTTCCTGGCCCGCGTGTGCAAGGAATGGGAGCAAGCCGCGCTGCGCGCCGAGGAGGCTGGCGTGCGGGTTTTTATTCCCCGATTTGGCATCGTCCTGGGTCTGGACGGCGGGGCGTTGTCGCAAATGCTGCCGCCGTTTCGGTTCGGCGCCGGGGGTCCGATTGCTTCCGGACGCCAGCGGATGAGCTGGATTCATGTCTTCGACCTGGTCGAGATTATCGCAGCCGCATTGGAGGACGGGCGCTGCCGTGGACCCGCGAATGCAGTCGCTCTGTCATCTGTAAGCAACCGCGATTTCGCCCGCGCGCTCGGCCGAGTGCTACATCGCCCGAGCTTCGTTCCCGTGCCGACCTTTGCTCTGCGCGCCATGTTCGGCGAAGGCGCGTCGGTGCTGACCGCCAGCCAAAACGCCCAACCCCGGCGGTTGTCAGAGCTGGGTTTCAGATGGCGCTTTGAGAACGTGGAGGCAGCCTTGCGCAATATTCTGGCCGAGGACGATCCCGAGATCGGCCCGCTGGACGCGAATACCCCAAAATTCGACAATCCCAACGGTTCAAGTTACCCGGACAAACAACGCCCAAACTATTTGTTACTTCATAAGGCGAGCGTGAACGCACCCCTGGGCGAGGTGTTTTCGTTTTTCTCGCATCCGCAAAACCTGGCTGTGATGACCCCCGCGGACATGCGGTTTCAGATCACCGGCGCGACGCCTGCGGAAATGTCCGCGGGTACGCGAATCGAATACAAGCTCCAGGTGGGACCGCTGCCAATGCTATGGCGGACGCTGATCGAAGTCTGGCAACCGCAGCGTCTGTTTATCGATTACCAGGAGAAGGGGCCCTACCGATGCTGGTGGCATGAGCATCATTTCAAGCCCGACGGCGAGTCCACCCTGATGGAAGATCGGGTCTACTTTGCACCCCCCTTCGGAATCCTCGGCGCCGCCGCCGGTCATTTTCTGGTGATGCCAGCGCTGCGCCGCATCTTCCGCTTCCGCGCGCAGGCGATGCAGCTTCGCTTCCGCAGGACTTCTTGAGATTCGCGGTATGCGCCAATTGCCGCCGGCGCCGCTCAAAACCCTGCTCTCTTTAATGTGTGAACGACGGTTCCAGGGTGAGTATCCGCGCTGCTGTCGGTTGGAACAGACCGACGAACAACCTCCCACGTTGATCCATACGGAAGGATCGGATCGTCCCGGAGCTGCCGCTTGAGCAGGCACCCAAGCTAGTTTTCCAAGCGCGGTCGATGCGTTGAACCATAATGGCACAACGCTACTGCGTTGTTACCGTCTGGCATATTTCATGCTGCTCGAATAGGCAAAAAGGCGTCGGCGTCTGTTCTGTGGGAACTTCGTTTTCCGGGTATCGCGCGCCCCTTCGACGTGTCAGCATAATAGCAGCGGGCGCCCAACTGAGTATCGGGAGTAATAGCGGCATGAGCGATTCTCACGAACTGCGGAAGCTTGCGATTCTGGTCGGCGGGGGACCGGCACCCGGGATTAACAGCGTCATCGCGTCCGCCACAATCGAAGCCGTGAATTGCGGGCTGCGGGTAGTGGGTCTGCGAGACGGCTTTCGATGGCTGGTGGAGGGCGACAGCTCGCACGTGGTCGAACTCGGAATCCGGGACGTAAGCCGCATCCACTTCACCGGCGGCTCGATTCTGCGCACGTCGCGCACCAACCCGGCCCGCGACGAACAGAGCCCGCTGCGCGCGGTGCAGGCGTTGACCGAGATGGGCGTCAGCTACCTGCTATGCATCGGCGGCGACGACACCACCTATGGCGCCGCGAAGATTGCCGAGGCAAGTAGCGGCCGAATCGGCGTGGTCACCGTGCCCAAGACGATCGACAATGACTTGCCGCTGCCCGACAATGCGCCGACCTTTGGCTTTGAAACGGCGCGCGCGGTTGGCACCGGCATTATTGAGTCCTTGATGGAAGATGCGCGCACAACCGGGCGATGGTACTTGGCGGTTTCGATGGGCCGCAAATCGGGCGCGCTGGCGCTGGGAATGTGCAAGTCCGCGGGCGCCACGCTCGCCGTAATTCCTGAGGAGTTTCATGTCGCCTCGTTCGACTTGAGCATGGTGGTTGACACTATCGTCGGCTCCATCATCAAACGTCTGGCGTGGGGCCGCGATGACGGCGTCGCCCTGGTCGCCGAAGGAATCGCCGAGCGTCTGGAGCCGGGCACGCTCGAGCGCCTGGCTGAATCTCAACGCGACGCCTACGGTCACGTCCATTTGTCCGATGTCCCGATTGGGTCTGTCCTCCGCGAACAAATCACCAAGACCCTAGCCGAGGTCGGCGTCAACGCAACCGTGGTCAGTAAAGACATCGGGTATGAGCTGCGCTGCGCCAAGCCGCTGCCGTTCGACGTCGAGTATACGCGTACCCTGGGCTACGGAGCGGTGCGCTACCTGCTAAGCGGCGGCTCCGGCGCGCTGATCGCAATCAGCGGCGGACGCGTCACGCCAGTCAGTCTCAACGATCTCAAGGATCCTGAGACGGGACGCGTGCGCACTCGCATGGTCGAGGTCGACACGGAGTCATATCAGGTGGCGCGCTCCTACATGATCCGGCTGGAGCTGAACGACTTCGAGGAGCCCATATTGTCCTCGCTGGCTGCCCAAACCAAACTCGGTGCGGATCAGTTCAAGCATCGGTTTCTGCCCGTCGTGAAGGCCACCGCCCCAGGGATTGGCCACGTCAGCGCGGCGAACGCACATTAATGGGGCTCAGGCTTGAGGCTGAAATCACGCCCGCGATGAGCGCGGCGGAGGTCGTTAAGCTCACAAGATTGGCAGAAGATGCGGGCTTCGACCGGGTCGGAATCTCGGACGTTCCGCTGTATCCGGATTGCTTCCAGCTCCTGACGCTATGCGCACAGGCAACCCGCCGTGTTCATCTCGGCCCGCTGGTCACCAATCCCTACTCGCATCATCCGGTGCTGTTGGCCAGCGCCGCCGCGACCCTGCAGGAAGTGTCGGCCGGCAGAGCCTTCCTCGGTCTCGGGTGGGGCGCAGGGTTGGAGGAAATCGGAATTGCGCAGCCCAAACCGGTCGCGGCGCTGCGCGAATCAATCAGCATCATTAACGGCCTGCTGGGCGGCAAAACTATCACCCATCACGGGAGCGTATTCCACCTGTCAGGGGCCACGTTGGTGCGCAAGCCGCAGCAGCGCGTGCCAATCGGTATTGGAACACGCAGTCCGCAAACGATGCGCCTGGCTGGAGAGTTGGCGGACATCGCGATTGTCGGGGCACGCCACATGACCGCCGACACGGCCCGGAATTATCGCAACTGGGTTGCGCAGGGTGCATCGCGTGCCGGACACCGCGCCGCGGACGTGGAGATTGCGCCGCGCCTGACGCTGTGCGCGTCGCGCGACGGCGCGTTTGCCAAACGCAGCGTAAAGCTGCACGTCGCCTATTATCTGACGCTGCTGAAACCGCCCGAGCTCGTTATCGACCCGCGGCGAATGGAGAAGATCGAGGCGGCGGTGCACCGGGCCAGTGGATGGTACTTCGCGCCCGATGTTTTCTATCCGCCGGAACTTCACGAACTGGTCGGCGATGACATTGTCGAGCGTTTTGCGATTGCCGGCACTCCAAATGAATGCCTGGCGCAGATGCGTCAATTCGCGCAAATGGGATTTTCGAGCGCCAGTATGAACCTCGCCGCGGTGCGGCGCGGCCCTAGCATGTACGATGGACTGCGCGAGACGATTACCGCGTTCGCAGAGGTTATCGATCAGGTTAAACGTCTATGAATGGGCAGCCGTCCATCTGGTCCTTTGACGCCCTCTCCATTTATTCCACGGGAGAGTGCGTCAAAGTCCCATTCAAGATTGAAGTTGAAGTTACGAACGGGGGCCGCCGTAGGTGCGTAGTACGCGGTCCAATTCAGCGATCGTGTTTCGCACCGTCTTAAGCTGCTGTTGCAGTATCGGCCGCAGGGCCGGCGGCAAGTCTCCGCTTCCATTGAGATGTTTTTCGTATTCGGCGGCGACCTTTTCGGCATCCTCGCGGCACCACTCCACTACCCCGCTGTCGCCTTTGCTCGTTACCACGCTGAGATCCATCTCGGCACGATCGACCAGTCCACCGAAAGTACCGGATTCTTCCTTGACTACTCCCATCCGGCCACGTTCGGCCGCAAGCTGGTCGGCGGCGGCCTTTCGATTGGTGGCCTGCTGTTTGAAAAATGTCTCCAGATCGGCTCGGCCGACGTCGCGTGCCGCGTGCTGAAAGCGTTTTTCGCTGTCTACGCAAACCTCGATGAGATGATCAAGAATTTCAACCGGGCTCATGCAGTCTTACCTCCTGCTTAGGGTTGCTACTGATGAGATCTTTCAGGAGTGAGGCGAGCATCGCTGCCCCACCGTTTCAAGCAAACAAGAGCATCGCGCGTGCCAGAATTTGGCCCTGCAACATCAAGCTTTTCGGCCACCCCAGACGACGGTCTGAAGAAATGACACAGTGAAGTTTCTCGCTGCGGTTCGCGCGAACGCCAATGACGTCGACGCGGGACGGGCAGTTGCGGACGATGGCCGCCGGGGGCGACAATATTGTTGTGCCCGCATCTTGCGGCATTAGCTGGTCCAGCCGCGCCGGTCGATATTGGGCCGATTTTCCCGGGCGGCAAGAAGGGAGACTCCCGATGGCCACACGGCGAATGCATCCGGAAACCGCGGTACTAACGCGAGGATTCGATCCCCGGCTTTCAGTAGGATCCGCGCGCCCGCCGGTTTACCGCACGTCCACCTACGTTTTCTCCAGCCCCGAAGCGGCCGAGCATGCGTTCGCGGTAGCCCTGGGCAGAGCAGAGCCCGACGAGGTTGAAGTGGGCGATCTTATCTACGCCCGCCTGTCGCATCCCAACGCTGAAATCGTCGAAGATCAATTAGTCCCGCTGGAGCCCGGAGCCGAGGCAGCGGCAGTCTTCAACTCCGGGATGGCCGCAATCTCGACCGTGCTTCTGGACCTGCTGGAGCCGGGAGCGGCGATCGTCTACACGCTGCCGCTGTATGGCGGTACCCATCATCTGATTCAACAGCTGATAAAGCCGCTGGGCATCGAAGCGCGGCCGGTTGCCGCAGGCGACACGCCAGGGTTGAAGAAGGCAATTGAGGAAACCAGGAACCTGCGCCTGGTCTTTATAGAAACTCCCGCCAATCCGACCCTGGTGATGACCGATATCGAAGCAGCAGCCGCCGCGATCAAAGGCCGTTCAGAGCGGTGCTTGCTGGCGGTTGACAACACCCTGCTAGGCCCCACGTTCCAGCATCCGCTGGCGCACGGCGCTGACCTGGTGATCTATTCGGCAACCAAATTTCTGGGCGGCTTCAGCGACTTGCTGGCGGGCGTGGTGATGGCGGCCGATCCGGAGCTGGTCCTCCGGCTGCGCCGCCTGCGCTCGATGCTGGGCAATATCCTGCAGGCGGACGAATGCTGGATCCTGGACTCGCGGCTTTCTACCGTGAGCTTGCGGATGAACCGCCAGAGCAAGAACGCGCAGCGCGTCGCGATGCGCCTGGCCGACCATCCCGCGATCAAAAAGGTTTACTACCCGAGCCTGTTTGCCGACCCCGATCAGTGCCGCATCCGCGACGCTCAGACCGATTTTCCTGGCTCGCTGATGACGCTGGAGTTCAAGGGCGGAAAAGCGGTCGCTTTCGACTTCCTGCGCCGCATCACAATTGCCCGCAACGCGGTAAGCCTGGGTGGAGTTGAAAGCCTCGCCTGCCATCCCGCCACCACCACGCACAGTGAACTGTCGGCGGAAGAAATGGCAGAGGCGCGAATCAACCAGTCGATGGTTCGGGTGTCGGTGGGAACCGAGCATTGGCGCGATCTGCTCGAGGATTTCCTCAGCGCGCTGAAGTCGTGAGCTGGAAGCCGCAAAGGCTGCTTCCGGGTTTTCTACCTCGGCATTTTGGTGATTGGTTATATTTCTGGAATGCCGAATCCGGCTCGACGCTTTTACGATCGCACCTCGCGCGCCTACGGTCTCATCTATCAGGACTTGAGACGGCAATAGAGCCGCAATCGTATCGTAGTATGTCCCCCGGAGATGCGTTACGGCGCCGACGGAACCACGCTTATCTGTTGCGCGGCCGCTCTGCCCTGTTCGTCAACCGCTCTGATCAGGAAAGTGCCGGGCTTGGCTTTCCAGAAGAGAGATTCACCGGTGTGCGAGGTTCCTGCGAGTTGATCGTCGACGAACCAGTAGACCGTCCGGCTGTCCGCGTCAGTTACGGCGCTGAACGAAATTTCAGTCCGTCCGCTTGATGTTACGGAATAGACCACGCCTCTGCTGGGCGAGGATATGAGCGGCGCTGCCCCTTGCGCCGCCACCTTCGTGCAATCGTTATCCATTGGTGGCGGAGTACGGCGGGCGATGCCCGCTGCGCGAAAGAGCTTCAGCAGGTCAGACGGCCAGAACTCATAGACCCGGTTGATAGCCACGTCGCTTCGGCCGGGACAAGCGCGCAGACCGCTGCGGGCGTCGATCTGGACTGCCCGATGGATCCGGCAGGTCCTAATGGGCGACTTCCCGGGTATAAACCAAGTGTCCTTGAGATGATCGCAATATGGACCCGGCAACTCGCCGGAAAGCGCGCACACCTTAACCTTTTTCAGGTTGAGCGGTTGGTGGACAATCGATTCGAGCAGCGGGCCGCGCGCTCGCAGCGCGTCCACGATATCGAAGAAAAGCGGTCCGGCAGCTTCGCGGCCGACAAAATTGGCGTTGGGAGTTCCGTCGAAGTTGCCGATCCACACGCCCAATACGTACGGACCAACGATTCCTATCGCCCAGGCGTCGCGGTAGCCATAAGAAGTTCCTGTCTTCCATGGAACGGCGGCCGTGCCGGGAACCTGCGACAAAGTAAAGTCGCCCACCGGGCGCGGATTGTTGCGCAGCATGTCGAGCACCACGTAGCCGGCCTCGGGACTCAGCAATCTGACGGTGCGCGAGAAGCCAGCCGGCTCAGGGACCGTGGTGACCAAGGGTCTGAGCACACCGCCATTGGCCAGCATCGCATAGAGCCCGGCCATCTCCTCCATACTCACTTCAACGCCGCCCAGCGCCAGCGCAAGACCATAAAAGCCCTCGGGGCGCAGGTTGCGAATGCCGGCACGCTTCAAGAAGCCGTACAGGCCGGGCGGCGAGAGCCGGTTTGCCAGTTCGATTGCAGGTACATTGCGGCTGCGCACCAGTGCGCTGGTGGCATCGATCGGTCCCAGAAAATCGCGATCGAAGTTCTCCGGATTGTAGGCCGATATTCGAATCGCGGTGTCCTTGAGCATTGTCTGCGGATGGATCAGACCCTGATCGATCGCCAGCGCATAGATGAAAGGCTTCAAAGCGGAGCCCGGCGAACGGCGCCCACGCAGTCCGTTGACCTGACCGTTGATTGACCCCGAGAAGAAATCCGCCGAGCCGACGTAACCTTTGACTTGCATGCTCCGGTAATCGACGAGAATCACTGCGCCGTTGTTAATCGCGAGGCGGCGGTTGCGTTCGATGTACATCCGCAACTGCCGCTCCAGCAGCGCCTGGATACCGGAGTCCAGCGTCGTCTCGATACGCGGGGCCGACGGGTTGTCCTTCAGCACACGATTCACCAGGTGGGGAGCGCCGAATGGCAGCGCGCGCCGGGTGTAGCTCGCCACCGCGAGGTCCGGCAAAAGGCCGGCGGAATCCGCCGACGGATGCGCGCGTATCCAGGCCACGGCGAGGCGCGAGCGGGCACGGGTCAAGGCGACTCGGCCATCTGCGGAAGCCGGATTGCGCAGCCGGGGGTTTTGCGGAATTACCGCAAGGGTCAGCGCCTGCGCCAGGGACAGGTAGCGCGGCTGCTTGGCAAAATAGATGATGCTGGCCGCGCCCACCCCTTCTACGTTGCCTCCGTATGGAACCACGTTGAGATACGCTTCGAGAATTTCGTCCCGGCCGTAGTAACGGGCAATCCGCGCGGCGAGTAGGATCTGCTGGAGCTTGCCCGTCCAAGTGCGCGAGTTGATGCCGAAGCGCTGGCGCGCCAGCTGCATTGCGATAGTCGAACCGCCCACGCGCCGCCCTCGTTCAACATAGGTGGTGAAAATCGCGCGGAGCAGGGAGAAGGGGTTCACGCCCGGATGCCAACGGAACCATGCGTCTTCCTGGAGCACGGTCGCTTCGATCATCGCCGGAGGAATTTCTGATAGAGGTACCCAAAGGCGATACTTCTCGTCACTGGAAAGCGTCAGGCGCAGCAGATGGCCTTCGCGATCGTACACCGCCTGGGAGAGACCGGACTTGTTGACCAGCAGAGGCTTGGGCCCCCAGGCGATTATCATCCAGATAATCGCCCCGGCCACGATCGCCAACCCGGCGCAGGTTCCGGCGGCCACCGCCAGGCGGCCGGGCTCTGATTGGTGGGAAGTCACTTAGTCCTGGCCTGCGGGTTTTCCACCACGAATTGCCCGCCCAGCGAGCGCGCCTGGATGGAACGGTCATACATCCCTTCGGCATACAGCGGCGGAACCGCGAACTTCCCGAGGTTGGTCGGCTTGAGACGATAGACGAATTTTTGCGTGCTGGTGTCGATCGATCCGTAGAAGACCACGCGGTCCTCGCGCACATCTATATAATCCGGCTGCCACGTGTCGGGCCCCTTGGACAACGAGGCCCGGTTGCCCAGTCCTTCCGGCGAGATGTCGACCTCGAACCCGGCCGGAAGCAAATCCACAACAGCGACATTTGATACCGCGTGATCCAGTGCGCGAACCGAAACGTAAACGTCAACCTTGGATTCCAGCGCGGAGGACGCAACCACCTGGTTTTTGTCGTTGTGGAATTCACGGAAGACCTCGATGCCGTTTTTGATCTCCGAGGCGGGTGGGTCCACGTCAAAGCCGGCCTCGATCAGCTGATAGAAAAGGGCAAAAGGCGTGACGGCCTCGAGATGAACGTTCTTTGCGCCGGGAGAGACGGTAGCTCGTGCGAAGGCCACTCCCTGCGCGGCCAGTGGCGCAACCGAGTTGTCCGCAAGCGTCTGGGTGAACTCGATATTCGCCTGGCCGGGGTTACCGGCGGTCTTTTGGTAAGCATCGAGCGCGATGATTGCGTAGGCGGACGAGATCGTATTGGCGCGGTTGTGTGTGATCGGATCGGCCAGGGCGAGGATCTGATCGCCGCTAATCTTTCTGGCCCGATCCGGGAAATGCTTCGAGACCAGGTAAAGATAGGTCGCCCGATAGACGAGATCGTCGTAGTAATCGTCATAGTCGGACGCGATCGGGTTCGCAGGCGGCGCGTGCCGTATCAGCGCCGAAGCTTGCTGGTCCATCTTGAGCAGTTGATAAGCCGAGGCCAGATACAGCGCGGTAGCGTCGTTCTTCCAATCAGTGCCGAATTTTTGATCCAGCGTTTGACGAACGGTATTGAGTTGATCGGTCACGACCACCCCGCTGCGGGCCAGGAGATACAGCGCGTAGGACTGTGCCCGCAGATCGGGCATCGAGTCGCCCGGCTTGTCGACCATCGCGCGCAGCGCCACGAGGGCCCGTTGCAGCAGGCCAGGCGGAACCTCGAGCCCGTGGTCGCGCAACTCGATCAGAAAATGCGTGGCATACGCGGTGACCAGATTGGAGACCTCCGGACCCGCCGACCAAAGCCCGAACGCTCCGTCCGCGTTTTGTCTGCCCTGGAGGGTAGCGATCGCGCGCGCGAGGCTCTTTGCTACCTGCTCGGCGCTGAGTCCCAATTCCGGGCGCGTGCCAAGCACGACCCCGGGAAAGGCTTCGCTCACCACCTGCTCGGTACATCCGTAGGGAAACTTGGTCAGGTAATAGACCAATCCATTGGCCAAACCCAGCGGCAGCGCGGAGGCTGAAACCTCCACGGTGCGGAATTCCGGATACATTTTGCGCCGCGGCGAAAGATCGGCCTTCACCCCTTGCAGCAGGCCCTTTTTGACGTAGCCGGACACGATTGTTGTGACAAACGGGAAGGCGGGGCGCACGCTCATGTCCAGCGAATAGCTCGCGG